>ERZ1370068.2006-contig-11971_pt1 | contig 93619 bp, 155 predicted proteins | sample MGYA00561227_ERZ1370068 | MGnify/ENA primary metagenome ERZ1370068 (study PRJEB38410, sample SAMEA6850437) | metagenome | study: Metagenomic assessment of the ecological functions of the soil: analysis of the soil microbiota associated with the... | reverse complement strand
TATTCAAACCCGTTTGAGCTTCCAGTCTGATCGGGCTAACCCAGACATGACGCCTGCGCGCATTCGCAATGTCGCGGTCAGCGGCATCGGCCTTTGCTGGCGCATTACGCGGCGCTTTAGCGTTAATGAAAATTGAACAACGAGAAGGTCGCCCATTTCTGATGAACACGACGGCGAACAGCCATAGCGCTGATTGCCGGTTGGGCCAGCTTTCTTCGCCAGACGCCGTGTCATTCTCACGCCGCCGTATACTTGATGGCGACTCTGGCCGGATACGTAGATTTCGGCAATAACGGCGACGCGACTTGCAAAGTGGTCTGCGGGCGCGCGTGTTCTATATTCACGATCATCGAGAACGGCGGTGAAAGCGATGATTCGCGCCACAGTGCGGAGCATGGAAGCCTCGTCAAAACGAGTCGGAGGTTATTTCTACTGCAGCGCGATTTTGCGTTGGAGCCCAGGATCGAAGCCGTGGACACTTGCAGATTCGTAGACAGATCGTCAGCTGCCGACGGCGACATCGGAAGAAGCCCGCGCAGCGCGCGATCCTCGGTACAAGATCAAAGCAGGAATCCGGCATCGCCAGGGCGAGGTTTCCAGTCGACCGGCTCGCGTCCGATCTTTTCGCTTTTGCGTGAAGTCCAGGTCGAGCTGCGCAAGCGCTAAGCGTGGCTATTGCATGAACCGGGAGCGCCTGAGATATGATCACCGCATTCAACCCAGAGTGATGGAGGTCGCATATGCGAAAACATTTTTTAAGCGTGACATTTTGCAGTCGGTTTGTTGACCTAATCCGCCGCCTTCGCTGATTTGCTGGAGTCGAGAGGAGGCAAAGACCGAGAATGCCAATATCGTGGTGACGCAAAGGAGGCTCAGGACTTCAAAGCCGTGGTCGGACACTTCACAAAAGCCGTTCAGGAAGAGCCCAAGAATGCGGACGCGCAGAGCATGCTCGGCTACAGCTATAGAAAGCTCATACCCTCGATAAGTCGATGGATATTATCAGGCGGCGTCAAGATCGATTCGAGTCACCGCTACGCCCATGAGACCCTTCGGCGAGCTTTATTCCTGGACACAACCAGCCTGATAACGTCGGACAAACAATTACGCTTCAAGAAAGCAGTATGTCCGATGTTCGAAATGCGAAGAGTGGCTGAAGATTTGAAAAGGCGATCGACGCTTATAAAGCGAAGAAAATAGGAAGATCGATAATAGTAGAGTGACTTAGAGTGAGGAGTGAGACTGTATGGTTGATGGCGCTGGCAGTGAAAATCGGTTTCGTAAGCGGCGGCACGAGCTCGATGCCGCATTATCATAGTTTTCGCCGATCGTCCCCAAAGAGGTCGAGATCGACTTTCAAGGGCTGCAACCTACGGGAAATCGCTTTACGAGATCTCGACAAGAAAGAAATTATTCTGCGCCGAGTGCATGAGTTCATCGCCGAGCGTAAATGGACGGACTGATTCTCACCGCCGCGCCGGACTGGAGGTGCTCAATCCGGATTGTTCGATGATTTGAAAGCGGCCGTCTCACCCCTTTCACCACCGCACTCAACGCCTGCGTCGCGGCGCTGCGAGTTTACTCCGCGCCCAAGGTTCTTTTTGCTTACGCTGTTCGACGCGCGCTTGAACGTGGACTTGATAGTCGCGCACGGCCAAGGCGGGTATCACGGCGATTTCAACGCAATCTGTTCGACGAGCTCGCCGTGCCTGCTGAATGACGCCGGAGGAATATCTTCGAGTTGACGAAAAAGACTCCTGACCGCTGTTGGCAAGGTCGTGACGCGCGATCGCTTCAAGGCGCGGTGCTCGATCCCATTGCTGCCCCGGACAAGATCGAGAGCGAGCTCAAGGCAGCCCAGCATTGCCAGCAATCCAGCCATGCTCTGGTACGTGCTCTCCAAGCTCGGGATGAAATATCCAGTAACGGCCACGGCCGCTTGTTACGCGAGTGGCCGCAATGGGCGAATAACAATTGGAGTGATGGGCAACTTTCGTTCACCGAATTGTTTTACCTCGCCCGCTTGCGGAGAGGGAAGGGTGAGGGCCTACCCTAACGTTCCTTCAGCCAGTCCGTTACAATCTTCACGCCACTTTCTCTCCGCGCGAACGCAAAAAAGTGATCGCAGTTGGGGATGATCGCGATCTCGCACGGGCCGGCGCAGGTTTTATTTAAGCGTTCCGCTGGATAATTTTCCATCCTGGTTCTTGATCGCCCGCGAATGAACAGCACGGGACATTTGATCCGCTTGGCATTCTCGACCTAAGTCCGGCGCATTGCTGAGCCGATCGAGAAGCATGCGCGCTGAGATAACCCACCACCACGCCGGGATCAGCATGAGCTGGCGTGGTTTGCCGGCGACTGATCAACGCTTCGGCCCCTTTGGCCTGCGCCTCGGCATCTCCAGCCACTGAAGACTACGCGCCGAGCGCGGATTGGTCAGCCGATTGCCGCCGGCATGGGCGGAGAGCAAAATCAGCGCGCGAGGTTTCTGGGTGGCGCGCGACATGCTCGCTGGCGAGTACGCCGCCGTTGCTGTGACCGATGACGATCGGATTCCTTATAACCTTTACCGGCCAGATATTTTGCTGCAATCTCATTATCTTCGATGCCTTCGGCGACGGTTTGATAAGCGCCGCCGACACACCTCGCGGCTATCATAGGTGCTCACCGAATCGTGGCCGCGCCGATTGAACGGCATAAAATCGCAGCCGAGCGCGGTGATGTGCGGCGCGAGAAACGACGCGCAAGTACGACGTAGAAATTCATTTGATTGCCGTGGCAATACATCGCCGCGCCCTTGCTCGGAACGATCGGGCGTGCAGTAGTAGACACCGTCGAGAGGATGGGTTATGCTGGGGATACTGATAAGTTCGGTCCATGTTAAACTCCCAGGCCATGTGAGCGCCACGTCAAATGGAAAGTGACCGCTCGCGGACGCCGTAAGGAAAGCGGATGACCGAAGAGCGAGCTGATGCGGCAATCGATGATTGCTGCGGTGGATGTGCGGAATGCCTAAAATGGTTTAGAACAAGAGAGCGAAGAAAGAAGACGTAATGTAACCTTCGCGGACTCGCTGTCAATACAAGCGCACACTACCCATTACACACCGGACGGAACGCCTAATTTACCGGGGAGAACGTTGAAAAGCGACTAAAGATATTACAGACTACGCGCAGACCATAAGGTGGCATAAAGGGGGACCGTATATCCAGCGGCATGGCGCAAGACTGAACGCAGGGACGCCCCCCCTGCACAAACCAGGTAGGCGTCGGGTCGCGTGTTAATTTTTCATCATTTTCAGTAACATGCTCCTGCCCTAGATTGAAAATTGAATCTCGATTTAACCCAAAAAGTAGAAGCAGCCATGCAAGAATTAAATTGCCCCGTTAAAAATGTGGAGCCACATAAGCTCCATGCCCGTGGGAAATCATCTCCCAAATGATCAGTCTGTGGAAGGTGCTGTCGCCGAACAACATTCGCAGCCTGGGAAACCAAAGGCGCCAACGATACGTGCCATCGGTGCTGCCGACTACTACAGCAGCGGAAATTTATCAGCGCCTCTGTGATACGCAAACCGACAGTGGCTTCGCTCTGCCCAGCTGCCCTCTGCTCTTTCCCAACATCGAAATGCGCGCTCGGGATCGGAACCGGCGAAGGAAATTGGGTCAATCACCATCTGCTCGTTAGGCCCCGAGGATCCAGACCACCTCACCGAACTGGAAAGCGAATTCTCTTTCGCGGCTCACCCTTCAGCGCTCACGGAGGACCGCTTCTCGTGCAGCAGGGATGGATCTCGTCCGCCTGGTCGGCCAGCGGGACTCGACCCGAAAGCCTGCTACAGAGCCAACTGCTGCGCTCAAGCGCGGGTCCGGACAATCCAGAGAATATCCATCATTCCCAGATTCAGCCCAGGCAAGTTATCACGGAGAGTTCTTGGGCGAATGAGCAAACACATCCGATTGCGGTCGCCGGGAGGCGCAGGCTGGTGATGGACTTCCGGCGTCCGGCGATGCCGCCGATGCGACCCCAAGCGCAGGAGAGTTAAAAACGCCCCACGTGATCTTTGCTTTCAGCAGCGTCGCCTTCCCAGCGCGAATTCTGGCTTTGGTCAACGAAGCTCGCCGACGCGAGCAACCACTGCGAGAGCGCGGCGGCGCAGCTTAAAGCCATGCATGGCACGGCAGTGACGCCCACGAATGCAGCGTGCCGTGGGTGCCCCAGACGGCGAACCGTGTATGCTCGTGGATTAAAGGAAGGCAGTCAGGAGTTCTGACAGCGCCCTTCCCGACGATGCTTCTGGCATCGATCCAGGCCAAAGGGCGAGCGTATGGTGAGCTGGAGCTGAGCCGCCCGCAAGCCCGACGCCGTCACAAATCATCGAAACAGTCGCGAAACTCGGAGCGAGTGCATCCATGGGCGCAGACGCCGACGTCCGGCACTCAATCCCGGCCTCGTCGCGCGATTATTGGTGCGCGCGAGGCTCCGTGTGCAAAAACGGCGCTGGCGGATAAGGATCGCGCCGGCCTCGCGACGCCAGCATCCGGAGCGCCTCAGCCCGGCTTCTTTCTTGGTCAGCGGCACAAGAACTCCTCCGCCGGCTGGGCTTCAGTAGCGCTAGCGTGGCAGGCTGGCGAAAGCAGCGAGCGTAGCCTTGATCTGCTCAGACGAAGAACGTGGCGCGACGATACTCGCAGGCGCGGTATTCGGTGTCCCAGCAATTTGTCGAAGAACTCATGTTCCGCCCATGCGGAACGACGGATGCCCTCACGCGCGGAAATCGAGACTTGTCGTTAATCTTTCGAAGCCCATCCGCTCTCTGAGCGCGATGGAGTCGGTCGATTTCCAAGAGCTACTGGAGTTCAGGGCGTCACGTCACAGGGGACGCACGCCTCGCGAAGAAGCACACGCTGGCCGAGCTCTCCGCGAGCCGGATCGGCACTGAGCCTGAAAAGATAAAGCCTGTCGCTGAGATTCTGAACGGAGCAGATTCTCGAGAAGGAAAAAGCTAGACATTTCGTTTCTGCGTACACGCGGGACCAGGATTCGACGCTGGTTTCGAAAGGGCGGCTGGGCGAGGGTGCGGATCGGTTGGGCTACACTTTTACGGCGGCTGCGGAGAAAGTGCGGGAGCCAGCCTGCGTTTCTTTCAGTGCGCAGGAGCAAACCCTGCTCGCGCTGCCAAGACGAAGTCACCGGTAATTCTCGCTGACAGTATCGACAAGCGCCTGAAACACTGAGACGGATCGCGCGGTAACATACAGGTCCAGCGGCTTCAAATCCCAGGATCGGGCACCGTCGTTCTTCATACTAGATTCTACAAAGTCGGTGACGTTGACGGCGTCGCTCACAAAGCTCACCTCGCGAGCGGCGCACGGAAGCGATCTCGAAAGCCCGGAAGGGCACGCCGCTCAGCCTCCGTCATCGACCTCAACGAGCCTCTTATCGCGGATGACGCCGAGCTCGACCGCCAACCCTTGGCGCCCTTCTGGAAGCCGAGATCGCGCGCCATTGAGTAGCCCGTGAGCATCGACCGAGAAACGGCTGACCAAACGCCCAGCTTTATCCAAGCTTGCGCTTCCGCCGAAAGAAGCCTCGCGGCCCTCGGGAGCCTCAAGGAGAGAAGCTCGCTGACTGCTGAAGGCGCCAAAGATGCGCTTTTCGCAATTAGTGGACGGGGAACGCAGCCGCGTATGTGCGCGGTATTCGAGGCACTTTGGGCGAGCGAAACTCACTGTCCCTAACGGAACTCTCTATAGCCCGCTGAGTGGCCTCGCTCTGGCGCGGCCGCGGGTACATTGAACAAGCTTTCATTTTCCGTGACACGGCAGGCGGATGTGGCCCGCTGGGCCGAACGCGGTGGAGAAAGCCTTCTTGACCGCTCGCCTAAAGGGCCCGTTCAGAGGCGCGCGCGCACAGCGGCCAACTCGCCATGAGGCCGCGCTGAAGGCACCCTGGGAAGCTGGAAAAGTGATCCGCAGATTCGCGTTAGCTGCGGCGACGAGGATACCCTGGTCTGACAACGAGAAGAGATCTCTTGGAACGTTCGCTCAGGTACCCAAAGGTACGACACCGGAAGCGGATTACCGAACATGGTCGAAGACAGTTTGCCGTAAATGGCTTTACGGCACCGCACCACACCTGCAATCAATTACAGCATCGACTACGACGGCACTCATATTCGCAAGCTGTCACCAGGTACACGGGGAATCGTTCTTCTCCTCCTTTACTCTAGCGCTCGACGACGCTGATGTGATCGTCCTCGCTAATTATCGATCAGCCGGAGGAAAGTCTAGACCCGAAGTCCGTCTTCGACGAACTCTGTGGACGCCTATTTCCTGCACGCCAAGAAATAAGCGTCAGGTGATCATGGTCACGCATAATGCGAATCTGGTCGTCAACACGGACTGCCGTGACCAGACTGGCTGTCGTTGCACACGCGGGACCACATCCACCGGGCGCGAGCTGCCGCCGATCACCTACACTTCGGGCGGCCTCGAAAGCGCCCATATTCCGTGCAGGCGGCTTGGCGACATCCCCGGCAGCGGAGAGCGCGCTTTCTTTTCAGCAGCAGCGCGCCGTTTGCGGGTGCGACTGGAACGGTGACCGCGGATATGGGTCGCCAAATCGGGTTTGAATTCGAAAAGTCCATCGAAGCAAAAAAGGAAAACGAGGAGAAATTTCTATGGTTGATCGCAGCAAGAGGCCGCTGTCGCCGCGCCAACCAGCGTGGGCAATCTGTTGCGCCCGCCGGAGCTGCGGCAGGCGAGAGAGAGAAGCGCGAGAAGGGCGAGATCAGCGCGGCAGCGATGGGAGGACTGCCGTATCGCGACGCGCAGATGCAGGAAGACGTCGGCATGCAGGGCATCACCGACGGCGAGTGAATTCTGCCGCACTCTCTGGCATGCCGATTTTCTCGAGCCAGATCGACGGGGTGAAGGTGGTCGGGCTTAGGACCGCCGCCCGACTCGGCCAGACACTTTCAAAATCCCGATGCTGATGCGCAGCGCTTCGCCAACTCAGTTCGTGGTCACCGGGTACGCTGCGTCATTGGCCCGCATGGCATTGAAGTCGACAATTTCGTAAATTCTCTCGCTTCGCTGACCAAGCAGACGGCCGAAGCAGCGTATCCCGTCGCCAACATTGCGTCCTTTTCGTAGCGGCCGGGCCGGCGTGGATAAGATCGGCCGTATCCCAATATGGAGAATTTCTTCTTCACCGACCCGGCGCGAGTTTATCGTGGAAGAGGAGATCGCTCTCAACTTGCCCAGGCGCAGGCATGGCACCCTATCATGCAGATCGACGATGCGCATCGCGCGCTATCTCCTGCGATCCCAAATGCGTGAAGGGGCAAAGAAGATCGGCGAAGACTCCGGACAAACTCGCGCCGGCGCTGTACGCCGAGCTGATCAACGAATGCGAATCGAAGATCGCCCAGCAAACATGTCAGAAAGTGCACGCATCTTTGCCGTGGTAACTTCCGCAGTTCTTGGAGTCGCCGTGTTGAAGGGGGCTACGATCCGGGTTGCCGAAGTCTTTGTTCAACGCTTTGAAGGTCGACGGTTATTTTTTGAATTCTGATACGCCGCGAGCGGGAAATCCTGCGCGCCGCTACGTTACTCGCCCAAAGACGCAAACCGATTCTGTGGCTGGTCACGAAACCAAGAGCGGAGAATTGGGAAAAGCTGACGATCTCAAACGGCGTATCGACGAAGCGAGCAAGCTCGTGCCTCCTCGATCAGCTCGGCATCAGCCCGCAGTGCGGCTTTTCCAGCACCGTGCTGGGCAACAAGTTGACGATCGACGAGCAAACGTAAGTTGAAATGGTCGCAGGTGGCGAAGACGCGGTAAAGGGATCGGCGTTGCCGAGCGTCCGATAGCCGGGCCCTAAAAGCTCGACGAAGAGCAACAACGCCCTCATCCGCATCGATTGAGCAGAAATGTTCTAAGATCTACGCAAAAAGCTCCGGTGCGGCATCGCTCACGGGCTGGATGGGAATATCGCAGATTCAACCACTTAGAGGTTTCGGATCAGAGATTGCCAGCTTGCTCGTGTTGAGCCATGTTGCGCTGGTCCTCTATAACGCCGGGCCATAAGGAGGAACCAGCGCTATCTGACTCAACTTATGCCGGGCTCTGGTGAGCGTTTTCAGCTAATCCGGCCTGCATAAGCTTGCCGTCGAGAAGCCAAACGTGGCTGAAAAGAGCTTCCTTTGCGGTCAGTATGGAAAAGCAACAACAAAAATTCCAAACCGACATCACGCGACGCATAAGGTGCCGTCGGACGCAGGTCACCGCATAGCCGCCGATGCTGATCTCGCCGCCAGCGACCTTTCACCGCCACCAAACCGTCACGACCGACGTTCATGCCTTGCCGAGCCGTGTAGTCGGCGCCAATTCCGTCTTATCAATCCGTGTGAACCAGATATGCGGCAACGCTGGCGTTGCCGCTACCGCAAGCCGGATCTTCAGGTCGCGCCGAGTGCGGGGTGCAAACGAACGCACGTGCAGGCGCGCCGGCCCATCCTTCTGTAGTTGACGACGGTGCTTGTCCACGCGCGATGTTGGTTGCTCCACGCGTGTTCCGCGTTATCGCAGCCCACGACTCACGGCGACCGGATTTCCCAGAAAAAGTTTTGCGTGAAGACGTCGACCTGCTTGAAGCGCAAACTTGACATACTTTATCGAGTAGGCGCTGAAGACACCGCCGAGGTTGGCGAGATTGATTACTTGCTTAAGGATTTCAAAAAGCCGTCTTTTTCTAGCTCCTTGAGGAATCGGGTGTTGACGAAATCTTCGGGCTTTTTATTCTTTACCGTCGGAACCTTAATGCGACTTCATCCATGTATGCTGCGAATGCCTTCCAGGTTCGGATAGCCGGTGTAGTCGGTTACCTGAATATAACTCTGGACGGTCGCCTCAAGAATTTCGGGATCGGTCGTTTTTAAATATTTGGTAATGATTCTTTTGGTTGAGTCTTTGAACTTAGCGGCATAGTAAACGCCTTCCATATATCCTTTGAGAAATGCTTTCACCAGGTGCGGACTTTCACGGATGACGCGGTCGGTCGTTTCGATGCCCTGCTGTGGATAGGGAATTCCCCAGCTCCGCGATGTTGACTAAAATGTTAAACCCCTGCTTTTTTGCTGTGAGATCCAGCGGTGGTGAGATTATTGTCGCTTCGATATTGCCGGCGACCAAGGCCTGATAACGGCTCGGGCTGGGTGCCGAGTTGCAGCACGATTAGATCTTTATTCGCGTCGAGGCCGAATTTTCTAAGCACAAGACGAAGCGAGGTATCGGTGCCCGAGCCGAAACGGCTCATGGCGATTCTCTCTTTCCCTTCAGCTGTTCCCACTTGGTAAATACCTTTGGCCGCGACGAGATGCTGTAGGGCGGGGTGTTCACAAAACTGGCGATCAAGATGGCGTCTGCGCCTTGAGTGCGTGACGCGATGGTCACCGGGCCTGAGGTTACGGAGATCTTAACGTCACCGGCCAGGGCAGCTTGGGCCAGCACCGGAGCCGGAGTCGAAGACAACCAGCTTGGGATCGATGCCGTGCTTCTGAAAGAGGCCGGCGTCGCGGGCAACGAAAGAGTAGATCATGTTAATCGCAGGCCGGCGATGCCGACGATCGGTTGATCGACGGCGAGAAGCGAAACCGGAAAAACCAACAGCGCGCTAGCATCAACGCCGCTAATCTACCGGCTGGGATCGAATACATTTGCTTCACAATCTACCTCGGCTGAAGTGTTGAGCTTATAACCCAATGACCGAGTCGAATTCAATAGCAACTAGCTATTCGCCGCGAGGAGGGTATTGGCAGTGAAGTGTGGCGCACACGTTCAAACACCCAGGGATATTGTCACATCGTGTAACGCGGAGCATCAGTCAATTTTAAAACTGCTTGAAAAAGTTCTCTCGCTGTAATTCCTTGAGAAACCGTAAATCCACAAAGTTTTCCGGTTTCTTGCCGTGCGCCGCCGGGACGCGTTGCGCCACTTCGTCGATGGCGTTACGAATGCCTTCGAGGTGTGGATTGGCGCTGTAGTCGGTCACCTGGAGAAAACTCTGGTAAGTCGATTCAAGAATCTCCGGGTCGGAGGCCTTCAGATACTTGGTGATGATCTTTTGGTTTCGTCTTTGTGCGTCGCGACGTAGTGAACGCCTTCGATGAATCCTTTCAAGAAGCTCTTGACTGTTTGCGGATTTTCCCGGTTGAAACGGTCGCTGGTTTCGATCACGAGCTGGGGATAGGGAATGCCCAGCTCCGCGACGTTTACCAATACGGAGAAGCCCTGCTTCTTCGCGGTCAAATCCAACGGGCGGGGATACCAACGTAGCGTCCAGGGCGCCCACGGACAAAGCCTGTAAGCGGCTCGGCTGCGTACCCCTGCAAGATGATGATGTCTTTAGTGGGGTCGAGGCCGAATTTCTTGCACACCAGACGAATGGCAGTGTCGGTTCCTGACCCAATACGGCTGATGCCGATTTTTTCCCCTTGAGATCGGCCCATTTGGTGATTCCCTTCGTAGCAACCAAACTGTAGGGAAGGGTGTTGACGACAGCGGCGACAATCACGGCGTCTGCGCCCTGAGTGCGCGCGGCGATCGTCCCCGGCCCGGAATTGATCGCAAACTTGACCTCACCAGCTCGGGCAACCTGGGCAAGCGTCGAACCGGATTCAAATAGGACTACGCGCACGTCAAGGCCATGCTTTTTCCACATTCCCGCGTCCTGAGCGAGATATGCGTAGATCAAGTTAACGCCCGGCCCTGCGACTCCCGCCATGACCGGGCCATTGGCCTGCACCGGAAACGGGTGGGCGAGAGCCAGTGGAGAGCAGCACTAGAGAACGAAAGAAAAGCGGATGAGGTTTAACCACATTGTCTCCAATTCTTGTCTTTCAGCCAGCGCGCCAAACCAACAATACCATCCTTTAGATGCCAATGCCCTGCTCAAGGTAGTTAATCCGACGGACGCAAAATCTCACCTATTTTAGCGCATAAAGCCTATTCCTTAAAGCGCGATTAAAATCAATGAGAGACTGTCAACGGCGGGAATTGTCCACGGCTTGTCGGCGCGCAAAATCCAGGCGCTTCATGTCGGGTAAAGCCCATCTTTGGATAATAGGCGACCGCTCTCGGCGCGGACAGGAGCACCAACATGGAGCGGCGAGCCCATCTGTTCGCGGGTTTTTGGATGAGGGCGGTGCCGATGCCCTGGCGCTGGTGCGACGCGCGTACGGCGAGATCGGCGAGATAGCCGACGTAAGCAAAATCGCTGAGCGTGCGCGCGATGCCGCACTAATAAATCTTCCATCCCACGCCGTGACGACGAGGTTGGCGTGGTGCAGCATGGCCGACAGATCTCGCGATCGATGAAGGGGATCGAGTTCCAGATCGAGGATGTGGCCAAGCGCAATCCTAAAGCGAAAGGCGCCAAGCCCGAGGAGTTTGTAAATCTGGCGCTATTGAAAGAGCTCGATCAGAGCGGCTTTATCGACAAGCTTTACAAAAGGTGATTTAAACGCGGCGCCTGAGCAGATTGCTCGTCTGATTGTTGGGTGGTGGTTCAGTTTGAGAAAGATCTCTCACGGAGTCTACCTAGTCACTCGAAGGGTTCGAGATGACAATTACTTATTTAGTTGTCATTTCGAGCGGAGCGAGAAATCTTTCTCGATGTTAAGACTCACGGCGGATGGAACCACTACTGACTATTTAAATTTCGTTCTCGCCCTCGGATTTTTTATCACTGGACAATAAGCGCTTCTCCCTGGTTGACCGCGACTTGGCGGATTTTTGCAGGAAGGTTAAACGGCTCGTCGATGTTGAATCCGCGCGGATATTCAGGCGTACGCGAGAAGAAACTGACGAGCTCCTGTACAATCGGCCTCGGCAGTGGAACGCCGAGGATCTCGGCTGAGCCCAGTTGAAATTGTCCTCCGCCGTCGCGGCTAGTGAGAACGCCGCGCGCCGTGAGAGGCACCTGACCGGAAACATAACTGAGCGGGTCCATGAAGCCGCCCGAACCGCGCTGGCGTTTAAACTCATCGATATCGACAAAACCCGTCCGGCAAGATTGCCGTTGCCGAGCATGGAGATTTCTGGATTGGTCAGACCGCGAGGAATTTTGTCTTTGCCGTTGAACGCCAGATAGGCCGCAACTTCGCGTTCCGATATCAAGGTTTTCTTCGACTGTACGGGATGACTCGAACCGTTCTTGGCGATCTCGTCGATCTTGCGCTCAAGGGCATTGCCTTGCTCTTTGGAGAGTTGGACCGCGGCGATGCTTGAACTTGCCAAACCTGCCAGGAGCAATGCCAAAACATATTTTCGGCGCGAGCGTTTAAAATTCCATTCGACTACCACGATAGAGTTTGGGGCGAGACGCTTCAAGAACGAAGCAGTTTCAATACAACACCGGCTTGCAAACAGCGCGACGGCATAGTTAATTAAAAACCTCCTCATTACGTCGTAACCAGGAGCGACATATGGCCGAAAATCTGAAGCCGAGGAGCGGAGTGATCACCGATGGGCCCGACCGCGCGCCGTCGCGGGCGATGCTCAAAGCGGTGGGTTTTACCGACGAAGACTTGCGCCGGCCGATCGTCGGCGTGGCCAATACCTGGATCGAGATCGGGCCGTGCAATTATCATTTGCGCCGGCTCGGCGGCGAAGGTGAAGGAAGGCATTCGCGCCGCCGGCGGTACGCCGATGGAATTTAACACGGTATCGATCTCGGACGGCATCAGCATGGGCGCGGAAGGCATGAAATGCTCGCTGATCAGCCGCGAGGTGATCGCCGATTCGATCGAGTTGGTCGCGCGCGGTAATCATTTCGACGCGCTGGTTTGTTTATCCGGCTGCGACAAGACCAACCCCGGTGTGGTGATGGCGCTGGCGCGTCTCGATATTCCCGGTTTGGCGCTCTACGGCGGTTCGATCGCGCCGGGGCATCTGGGTGATAAAGATCTCACGATTCAAGACGTCTTCGAAGCGGTGGGCGCTTACGCCAGCAAGCGCATCGACGCCGAGCAATTTCTCGCCGTGGAAAACGCTGCATGCCCCGGCGCGGCGCCTGCGGCGGACAATTTACCGCCAACACCATGTCGACCGTGCTGGAATTTCTCGGCATCTCGCCGATGGGCAGCAACGGCATTCCCGCGACCGTTGGGGAAAAAGATGAAGCGGCGTTCAATGCTGGTAAGTTGGTTATGGATTTGCTCAAAGCGGATTTACGGCCGTCGCGGATTCTCACGCGCAAAGCGATTGAAAACGCCATTGCATCGGTCGCCGCTACCGGCGGCTCGACCAATGCAGTGTTGCACTTGCTCGCGATTGCGCGCGAAGCCGGCGTGGAACTGACCATCGACGACTTTGACCGCATCAGCGAGCGCACGCCGCTGATCGCCGATCTCAAACCGGGCGGGCGGTTCGTCGCCAACGATTTATACAAGGCCGGCGGCATTCAGCTCGTCGCCAAGCGCTTGATCGAAGCCGGATTGATTCACGGCGACGCGATGACGGTTTTGGGCAAGACGATCGCCGAGGCGGCGCAGATGACCAAAGAGACCGCCGGGCAAGAGGTGGTGCGGCCGATGGCAAATCCGCTAAAGCAAACCGGCGGCTTAGTTATTCTCAAAGGTAATCTGGCGCCGGAAGGCTGCGTGGTCAAAGTCGCAGGTCATGAGCGCATGATTCACAAAGGGCCGGCGCGGGTTTTCGATCGTGAGGAAGATGCCTTTCAAGCCGTTCAGCACGGCAAGATCAAAGATAACGACGTCGTCGTGATTCGCTACGAAGGGCCGAAGGGCGGGCCGGGAATGCGCGAGATGCTCGGCGTTACCGCGGCGCTGGTCGGTGCAGGATTGGGCGATTCCGTCGCCCTTCTTACCGACGGGCGATTCTCCGGCGCTACGCATGGCTTGATGGCGGGACACGTGGCGCCCGAAGCGGCGCATGGCGGACCGATCGCGGCGGTGCGCGACGGCGACACGATTGTTTTCGACATCAAAGCGCGACGATTGGACGTCGATATTTCGGAACAAGAATTGAAAGCGCGCTTGAGCCAATGGACGCCGCCAACACCGCGCTACAAGACCGGCGTGATGGCGAAATATGCCAAGCTCGTGTCGTCTGCGTCCGAGGGCGCGGTCACGCGATAGCAAAAGATTCTGATGACGAAGCGCAGGCTGCTGATCCTGTGGTTCATCGCAATGCTGGGTGCCGTCGGCTGCGCTTTGCAACAGCGTAAGCCAGCATACGATGGTTGGAGCTTGGCCGCGCCGCTGCCGGTGCCGAATTCTGAAACGGCCGTAGCGGAGTTGAACGGCAAGATTTACGTCATCGGCGGCTATCCGTCGGATCGCAAAACCGTGGCGACGGTGCAAGTTTACGATTCCGCTACCGACAAGTGGCAGATCGTTGCGCCGCTGCCGATGCCGCTCAATCACGTTATGGCGGCCAGCGCCAACGGCAAGGTCTACGCGATCGGCGGCCAGACTACTGAATCCAGCGAACCGGACAAAGCGGGATTTGTAGACACCGTCTATGAATATGATCCCGCGGCGAATAAGTGGACGGCGCGCGCGCCCATGCCGACCCGGCGTGGTGGCGGCGCCGCGGCGGTGGTCGATGGTAAAGATTTACGTCGCCGGCGGTCGTCCGCCGGGCGGCGCAGATTTCGCGGTCTACGATCCGAAAGCGGACCGTTGGACAACGTTGCCGAATTTACCGACGCAAAGAAATCATCTGGCGGCCGACGCCATCGACGGCAAAATTTATGTCGTCGGCGGCCGCTTCGAAGGCGGCTTTAGGAGTCAGCGGACCGATGCCGTCGAAGTTTTTGATCCCAAAACCAATCAGTGGTCGAAGCGCCGCTCGATGCTGCGCCGCGCGGCGGCGTGAACGGCATCGCCGCGAACGGTTGTTTCCATCTATTCGGCGGCGAAGGCAATCCGGAACATCCGTACGGAATCTATGCGGATCACGATTATTACAATCCGGTAACCGATGCGTGGACTCACCTCGAAGATATGCCGATCGCAGTGCACGGCGTAACCGGCATGGCTTTCATCAAGGGGTCTGATTCATCTCACCGGCGGCGGCACAGCGCAGGGCGGCAGCAGCGGCTCGACGATCCATCAGGTTTATAAACCGGCAATGAGCTGCAAATAGAAATTCAGTTCAAGGTTCAAGAATTCAAAAGATCAAAAGTAAAAGAGGGAGGCATATCGCCTTCCTCTTTTGGTTTGAAAGTATAAACGGCGATGTTGACAGTTCGGCGCGCTCTTCGATACTGTGCCGTCGAGTTTAAGTTGACTTCGTTCAGAAGGAGAATCTTCCATGAGCTTTGATTACGTCAGCAATCAGGAGATTATTCAGGCGGCGCGGCGCAATCTGCCGCAGGACGTGTGGGATTACCTTACCGGCGGGGCGGAGTCGGAAACGACCATGCGGCGCAACCGTTTGGGCTTCGATTGTCTCGGGTTGCGGCCGCGGGTGCTGGTGGATGTTTCCAAGGTCGATACGTCGACGACATTCCTGGGGCAGAAGCTGCGCATCCCAGTGATGATGGCGCCGATCGGATCGCTGCAAACCATCACGCCGGAAGGGGGCGCGGCGGTGGCCAAGGCGGCAGCGGAGTTCGGCACCATGAACTTCCTCAGCTCGGTCACCCAGCCAAGCTTCGAAGAGGTCGCCGCTTGCGTCGACCATCCGAAAATTTTTCAACTCTACATTCGCGGCGGTCTCGACTGGTGTGCCGAGATCGTCGGCCGGGTGAAGAAGGCCGGCTACATCGCGCTCTGCCTCACCGTCGACACGGCGCACTACAGCCGGCGCGAGCGGCCGCTGCTCAACCGCTGGCAGCCGCCCAGCCGCCACCGGGAATCCGGGCGCATCTATCAGGCGATGCTCACCTGGGAGGTGGCCAAGGAAATTAAAAATCGCCGGCATGCCGCTGATCATCAAAGGGATCGCCACCGCGGAAGACGCCAAGCTCGCCGTCGATCATGGCGTGGACGTGATCTACATTTCCAACCACGGCGGCCGCCAGCTCGACCACGGCCTCGGCACGATCGACACGCTACCGGAAATCGCCGCGGCGGTGAACGGGAAAGTTCCGATTATCCTCGACGGCGGAATCACCCGCGGCACCGACGTCGTGAAAGCTCTGGCGCTTGGTGCCAGCGCCGTCACCATAGGCAAGCTCCAAGGCTGGGGTTTGGGCGCGGGCGGTCAAGCTGGCCTGGTGAAGGTGCTCGAGCTGCTCGAGGAAGAGATCACCATCGACATGGCGTTGATGGGTGTTACCCGCATCGATCAGATCACGCCGAGTTACGTCTGCAAAGCGACGCTGGTGGCGTTCGCCCACGAGATGAGCGCCTTCTGTCATATACCGGGCGGCCAGCTGAGGTGAGGCGGAAATATATGTAAAGCTGAAAGAGCTTAGTTCAGCGTGGGAATAGTGGCCCGTTAAAGATTTTCAGAGTCGCAATATTGGAAGGCTTGGCCCCAGATTCGAATCTCAAATCAAAGATTGACCCTGTTCCCAACAGATATTCACGATCAATCCTTGCGCATGTCATCGCTCAACTCGGATGGCCTCCGCAGCACTGGCCTCTCGTAGCGTGAATCCTTCCATTGAGACCGTGTACTCGTTGGCCTGAGAATGGTCATCGGTAGCGCGGTACGAAGCACTCGACAGGATGGGCAAGTAGTAGCTCTATTTCAGGTAATCCTTTCGGTCTCGCTTCTCCGCGGCTCACCGTATTGCGTTATTCAAACTTCTCAAATGGCAGGTTGAAATTCCAGCGCTTGCGGGTCGTTGATTTCGTTGCTGACCAACGCCAGGACCGCGCGGAGGTCTATTCAAGGTGTTGCGATATTTTCCAAAGAGCAGCGGAACTTTTAAATTAACTGGCTGTATAATGGGTCGAGGCCAAGACTTGCTCGACGATCGCGTCGGCGAACTGCGGATCGTTGATGTGGCAGTCGAACTCGGTCACCGGCACGGACGCCGGCAGGGCCTTCTTCAGCGCTTCCGCGAACACCGGGCACAGCGACGGATCGTGCAGATGACCCTCGGGGCTGTCGTGGTGCGAGAAGCCCTTCAGCGGCACGAAGAACGAGACCGGCCCCTTGGCGCTGGCGATCAGGCCACCCATGTGCTTCGCCAACTGCTGCAGTTCGCCAGCCTCGGTGCGCACGGCGGTAATTGCCTGGTTGTGGATGTGATAACGCTTGCCCGGGAATTGTGTCTTCGCCATGTCGATGGGTCCGGACAGCATGAAGTCCGCGTTGCCCGGCGCGAAGATCACCGGCACGCCCTTCTCGAGTGCCGCTTTGGCGCGGTCCGGGCCGGCGCTGCACATTCCGTTGTTCAGATAATCGTTGATCTCGACCAGCGACACGTCGACGACCGCGGCGACGTCGCGCTCGCGCACGATCTGGTCCATCGCCATGCCGCCGGTACCGAGCGTGTGGAACACCATCACCTCGTAGCCCTTGCGCTCCAGCGCCTTGCGCACGCGCACGGTGCAGCGATCGGTCGTGCCGAGCGTCGTCATCGCGATCAGCGGCGTTAGGTTCGGTGCGCACCGGCGAATAGTTCTTCGCCATCGCGGCGGTGGCGATCGCCGCGTTGCGGAACGCATCGCGGGTGATGCTGTTGAGCCCGGCGATGTCGCATACCGGGTTCACCATGATGATGTCCTTCGCGCCGACGAACGGCCGGGTGAAGCCCGAGGCCATCGTCGACACCATCACCTTCGGCAGGCCGTACGGGAACGCCTGCATCACGACGCTGCCGAGCGTGGTGCCCATCGATCCGCCCACACCGATGATGCCGGCAAAGCCATGTTTCGCCTGGGCCTCCAGCGCGCACTTGACGGCGCCTTCGATCATCACCGCCTGGCACTTGCCTTCATGACGCAGGTCGCGAACCTCCTGGATCGTCTTGCCGGCCGCCGCGGCGATGGCCTCCGGCGCGATCTCGACGTTCTTATCGGTCGACTCGCGGATGCTGGCGTCGAGGTGAACCACGTCCACCCCTTCGGCCTCCAGTGTCTGCCGGACGAATTGCGCTTCCACCGCCTTGGTGTCGAGCGTCACGATCATCAGAACCTTGGGTTTGCTGCTCATGGTCTGTCTCCTGTCGAAGGAAAGCACTTCAAATCGCGGCGCCGATGGTAATCGGCACCGACATCTCGTGTCGGGGCCGTTCAGGTGATAGGAATTGCTTTTGAGGACCCTGCGAATAACGGAAGACCGGCTCCATCAGCTGCTTGCAAGCCCGCTATCAATAGCTCGATAGCGAGGCCGACAAAAACGCAGCCTCCATTCGCCGTGTTGTTCGAACCCTATCCGATGAGCTGGTCCTATACAATCTGAATCGGCTTGAGTGTGCGGGAATCAACCTTGACTGCAGGCTAGGTAAGAAAACGGAAAGTCACAGTAAGTCACGAAGCATGACCCGTGGCCAATCCCATCGAGCAAGCCGCGCGCATCTCGGGATTCCCGAGCGCACCGCGCGGCTATGAAAAATCTAATTTGAATAGATCTTCTCACTGCGAGTGGTTTGCTGAAATCAGCAGCATAGCTGAACCCAGCAGGATCAGACTCAACCCGAATAGTAGCCGTCGAATTACCGTCCACACTTTGATCGTGTCCAATCGAGAGTCAAAATTTCGCCTGATTCTCCGCTAGGGACGGCTAGCGGAATTCGAACTCTTCGGTAATAATCCGGTCGCGCGGGACGCCGAGCGCCCGGAACTGTCGGGCGATGTCCCATATGAAACTTTGCTGACCGCACAACATCACTGCATAGTCGTCCAAAGGCGCAATGTCCGCTGCAACCTGAGCTGCGGTGATCCTCCCACGGCGCGCTGTTAGCCATAGCTCATATTCAATATACGACTCCGCCTCCAAATAACTCTCGCGGATTTCCGAGTCATAGACCGCGTCCTGCTCGTCGCGGGCGATGTAATAGAGCCAGATTCGGCGGAAATCGTGATTGCTGAGCTCAAAAGCGAGCATACCGAGGAACGGCGTGATGCCAATGCCCGCGCCGATACAGACAATCCGGCGAAAATGAGCGAAACGGTGGGAAGTAAAGCCGCCGAACGGGCCGTAGACGTCTAGCTGCGTCCCGAGATCGAGCGAGGGTAGCCGGCGCGTGAAACCCCCGACTGTCCGGATGGACACGCGCAGACCCCGGTCCACCGGCGTCGAGGAGATCGAAAAAGGATGAAGTTCCTTTTGCTGCCCTTCCATATCGGGCACGCGCAGAAAAACAAATGTGCCGGGCTCGTAAATCATGCGCCGGTCGACTGGGCGCATCACAAGATCGATGATATTGGCGCCGCGTGGAACGACCGTCTCGAGCCAGTAGCGATAGCGCGGTCCAAGCCGGCTGAACAGCACGACTCGATAGAGCCACGCAGCTCCACCGGCCAAGACTAAAATCACGATCCATGTTCTCAGCGGCTCGAAGTCGGCGATGGTTCCGGGTTCTATGGCTGCGTGCGCAGTGCCGCCGAGAAAAACCAGGCCGGTTAGCCGATGAACCGACAGCCAGCGCTCGTAGCTCATGCGGCGGTCATAGGCAAGGCCGCCGAACAGCAAAAGCAAATAGAAGATGATGATATCCGTCGAACGAGCCGACTCCGACCAGAACGGGATGAACAGGTCGCCGATAGAAGCGCCGTCTTCAAGTTGTACCAGAGCCAGGAAAATGACGTGTGCGATCAAGAGCAGGATGGCCGATGGCCCGATGATTCTATGGAAGCGCACCGCACGATCGAGACCGCCAAAAACGGGCTCCAGCGCGTGAGCGCGAACGACCGCGAGCATGGCAATTGCCATCAGAGTAACCGACCATAAGACGGAGAGCTGAGCGAGCCCGCGCCACGGCCAGAAGCCAGGCAGAATCCCCCCGAGAATCGGCCGGCGATCCAGAGAACAGTCGTGATGATCAGAGAGCCGGTGGTCAGAATCCAACCCGGTCGGCATGCCTCGAGGCTGGGCAACCACCTGCCAAGAGAATTTCTGAGCGTCACGCCTTTGTGCACGCTCACTGGGTGCCGCCCCATTCCTTAGGTGAATACCAACAAAGTTGTCGAGGCGGCGGATCGGATCTGAATTGTAAAGCACTCATGTTTACGCTTGAAGTGCCTCGATTGCATCGTCGTGGGAGCCGTAAGAGGGAAAATCAACGAAAACCCGGATGTGTCGAACACTTCTCTGACTGGATCCGGGATACGGTTCAGGGTGTTGTAGGGAATCGTTTTCTTAAACCCGCACAACACTAGCTTGCCGTTCGTGCTATTGAGACGCTTGCCCGCAAGGGCGAACACGCGCAGGCCTGCGCTGCTGATATAATCGAGTTGCGAAAGATCGATGACGAGGCGGCGGTCACCCGATTCTATTCGGCCGAGAATTGTATCCTCAAACGTCTTCGCGGTGGTCGAGTCCAGTCTTCCGGATAGGTTTAGAGTAACAATGTCCGCCGTCGTGCGCTCGGTAATTTCCATAATTTGATTCTTTATCATCAGCAGAGGATTTTTCCAGCCCCTGGTGCGATATTCTGATCGATGTATGGCGTCTCCATTAGGTCTATTCCTAAATTTTGAGAAACCGAGTGAAGGTGTTCGCCCGATCATCCGGGTGAGGCAGGGTCCGCGACGGTGAGCGAATGCGGCCGCGTTTTTCCCTGCGCGTTCGGTTCGGGGTCACACTTCTACGACAGAACTATCTTGAAACTTTGCCGCGCGGGAAATGATGAAATCAGTTGCCTTCGAGCATGACCCGATGCAGACGAAGTGGCTCAGGACATGTCTGCGCCTGTCATCGTCGGAGAATTTCAAATACGCTTGGCTAGATTTAGCGTCGCTGATCGCGCCGTTCGTTATCGATTCTGCCGCCATTCGGCCTGCCACAAACGATCCAATTCGCTGGCCACCGCCAGCGGCGGTGCGCCGATCAAAGTTGATCTGCGCTGGCGATAAACTTTCCTGTACACCACGCCCTGCGCCGCCGAGTAAAGCAACACTGTGTTGTTGTCGGCGCAATCGTGATCTTCGTAGGAGCGCCAGCAGATACTCGGTGCCGTGCGGCCAATTAAGCTTCGTTTCGGATCTCGCCCGGCAGTTTCGAGAGATCGGCATACCGGCCGACCGGATTATCACCGAAGAGTTCGAGTTTCGATAACCGTCGTAATTACTGCGAACACGGTACAGAAAGAGCGGAGCTACCGCAGGCTGTCCAGCGCCTCATCTTTGGAATTTAGTATAGAAAAATGGAATAAAAGCCCACGATGTCAAAGACCTGCTTGACCGGTTCCTGTACCGAGCAAAGGACAACTTTACCCCCGCGGGAGTTAATCGCTTGGACGCGACGAGAAAAACCCTGAGTCCCGCGCTGCTGACGTAGTCCAGCCGGGAGAGGTCGATAACGATCCGTCTCTCTCCTCCGTCGATTAGCGCAAGGACTTTTCTTCAAACATCTTCGAGCTGACGGCGTCGAGCCGTCCTTCGAGACCGAGAACGAGAAAACCGTCTTTTCTCTCTTCGTGGATGTCCATGGTCACGCCCCTTTTACCTTCAATCTCATAACCAGAATGTTTCTGTCGTTCTGCCTTCGATATTCTAATTCATCGATTAATTTGCGCACGAGATGAATTCCCAAACCCCCTATCGGACGCTCTCCCAGCAGTTGCTTCGTGTCGGGCTCAGGGGCGTTGAGTGGATTGAACGGCCTCCCGTCATCTTCTACTTCAACGGTCCATTTTTCTTGGTCCAGCGAGAGACGAATGACAATGATATGCTCTTTGGCGTCGTCATAGGCGTAAGAGATAATGTTGGTCAGAATCTCGTCCAACGCGAGTTTCATGGTGTATATGATTTGCGGCTCGATTTGATGGCGTCGCCCGAAATCGTCGACTATGCGCGCGAGCCGCTCAATCTCGGAGAGCTGGTTTTTGAGCTCGACAGCGATGACTTCACTCATGACTGCGCCGCGCTCAGCAAGAATTTCAAGGCCAAGATGGTAATATCGTCCGGATTGGGGAGCGCCAGCAGAATGGCGTCTCACTTGATCCACCGCGCCGCGGATGATTTCCGTCGCCGAAGAACCGTTCGCCTGCTGCAGAAACTCCTCCAAACGAGGCTCGGAAAACTGATTTTCTCCTCATCCATCGCTTCGGTCACGCCGTCCGTGTAAAGAAAAAGTCCATCCCCCGCCCGAAGCATGATTTTCTCCGACCGATAGGTCACATCCTCCGTAAAACCCAGCGCCATCCCGCCGGTATTCCTCAAAGGCCGAGTTTCAGCATGGCTGACAAAGTAGGGAAGATTGTGGCCGCCATTGCTGTATTCCACCTCTCCCGTGCGAATGTCCAAAATGGCGCAAAAAACGGTGACGAACATGCATGATTCATTGCCGCGACACAACTCGCGATTCAACAAAAATAAGATTTCATCCGGCCGGCTCACTCTAACGGCTGTAGTCCTAAACAGGGTTGTGGTCACGGCCATAAACAAAGATGCTGGAACCCCTTGCCGGATACATCGCCGATGGCGAAACAGAGGCGGTTGTCATCGATGAAAAAGAAATCATAAAAGTCTCCCCCACTTCCCGTGCCGGAACCAGCGTCGCATAAAGGTCAAACTCGGGCCTGAGCGGAAACGGAGGAAATAGCTTCGGCACCATGCTCATCTGGATCTCGCGGGCAATTTTCAGCTCGCTTTCAATCCGTTCTTTGGCTGCCGTGGTCTCCTTCAGTTCTCTGACGGACTGCCTTAGAGCGTGCTCCATGGTGATGAAGGACTCGGCCAGTTCCCCCACCTCATCACGGGATTTTTTGGGCAAGCCGTCGATGTCCGATGGCCCGGTCACCGGTTCGGAAAAGTCCTGAGTCGCCAATTTTCCAGCATGAGCCGCGAGTTGCTTGAGCGGTTGAGAGATCCGGTTCACTAACGCATAAGCAACTAGCACGCTCAATAAAAAATCGCAAACATGAGCCCCTGCTGAGTCGCTTACAGCAGACCAAATGCGCGAACGGATCAAACTCTTGTCCATTCCCACATGCACGTATCCTGCGACGCCCGCCAGTATCGGGAAGCTGATATCCAGGAAGTCTCCCATTCCTTCAACACGCAAGTTGTTCGTAAGAGATCCGCCGTTAAAGATATGGGTTCTAGTTTGTCTTTGTAGCTCCAGCACATCCCCCGGAACGGCGGGAACAAAGGTATGAGATACGGGCTCGCCTTGGCCGTCGAAGACGATCACATAGGAGACTCCTCGATCTCGGTGAACTGGTCCACCACGGACTGGATCGTCGACACATCCGCATTCAACAATATTTCCACGCTCGAATCGGCGATGCTCTTGGCAATCGCCACGCCTTTGCTTTGATACTCTTGGGTAAGGTTCCGGTAAAGGTTCCAGCCCGATAGAATCGAGGTGGCGGTGGCAATGATGCGCGAACAAAACCACGATGAGAACAAGGGTCTTGGTAAAGAGGCTCGTCCTGGTCATTGTTTCCACCCTCGCCAATCCAACAGCGGAACAAACCGGTCCCCTTTCAAAGTGGTGTAATAAACCTTGTCCAACCCTTGATGCTTGTGTGGTCCGAATGCGATCTGCTGATCAATTCCCAGATCGGCACTTTTGATGCTTTCGACGATTCCTTTAATGCGGCTTTTGTTGGACCTGGTCCCATTCGTTTTAGGACTTCAACGAGAAGTTTTGCGTTTAGAAAACCCTCGAAACTGACATAGCTATAGGGCAGAGGGGCATAGCCCGCTTCCATGAGATCCCGAGGTGGGAGTGGTTGGTATTTTTCCATCAGTTGCCGATATTCCCGCGCCGCCGGCAGAGCGGTATCCTGGGTAACTGGGCACCACCTGCGAATTGATGAGATCTTTCGTATAGTCCTTGCCCGCAGACCGACTGTTTTGAAGCATCAGGTCGGCCATGGTCTCGCTGCCAACAAATGAGAGATTGGCGATTGGAATATTGCAGCCCCGCGTTTCGCGCATCTCTGATAAACGCAGCGCAGACGGCGTAAGCCCTGATAGATATAACAACATCGGCGGACGCTTTCCTGATGACATCGACTTGCTCTTTGAAACTCTGAGAGTATTCGGCTCTCTCTCCGATAGGTCGCCTCGCCGACCATTTTAAGACCAAAGTTCTTCGCCAGAGCTTTCTGACGCCGTCCCATCCGCTTCTGCCATAGGCATCGGCTTGATAGAAAACTGCGATTCTACTTCTGCCGGTGGAGACAAAGTGATCGACCAACCCCCGGTTTCATCGCTGTACGAAGCCCGCAAATTAAAAACATATTCGCCGTAGGGAGGCTGCCTGAGGGGCTCGGCTCCGGTAAACGGAGAAAAAGATAGACGAACTTACCTTTATAGCTCTTTAGGAGGGGTAGCATCCTCGTCACTGTCGGGGTCCCGACATAATTGAAAAGAAGAAAAAGCGTTGTCCTGCTCAATGAGTTTTATGGTGTTTCGAATGGCAGGGATGGGGTTATAGCCGTCATCGTAGGCCTTGATGACGATCTTCTGGCCGTAAATTCCTCCCGTTCGATTGACATGCTCGAGGTAGGCGGTCGAACCCCGGTAAAGCTCGATGCCGAGGCCTTTCGAGGGACCGCGTAAATGCCGCGGACATGCCGATCACGATGTCTTCAGCAAGAAGTCTCTCGGGAAGAAACAAGAGAAGGATCAAAAAAATGATGGGCCGAATTCGATCGTCGCTCATGCGCGGCCAACTAAATTGACTGGAGCGCTGGTAGTCTCATGACGAATTCGGCACCGCCACTATCTTGGTTGCATCCGAGGCTGCCGCCGAGCCACCCGAGCGTTCTGTTGTAGAGATCAAGCGCGGCGTTTGCCGAACGCAGCCGGATCCATCCGTTCCCGGCTTGAAAGTCGAATCTCCACCTGGCCCGACGCCACACGCGTGGCAATATTGATGCGTTTCACGCCGACCCCCGCCATTCCTTCCAGCAAGTTGGTCAATAGGTCGTCAAGTCGCCCGCTCCTATGTTTGCGTTCGTTTCTGCGGTGCGGGCGTGAATTCGAAATCGATATTTCTCAGTCGCGAATGCGTGTCCAACCGGCGCGTGAGGGCCTGTAGAAAAGCTTGGTCATCGTCGACCGCTTCCATCAAATCGTTGGATTGCGCTGATTGAGCTCCCTTGGCCCGTTTCAACAGCTCCGCGATCACTTCGTTTGCGGCTTTCGGTTGCTCCGTCCGGAGAAATTGTAGGCCGTGCACGAGGCTCAGGAAGTCCAGGAGCCGTCGCTGGGCTCGGTCAACGAGGTGGAAGTTCAGGATTTGCTGCACATGCTCTGCGGCAAGGATCAGTCTCAGTGACCTGGCGACCTGCACCCCTTGAGCACTACGGTCCATTCGGGTACGGCGCTAGTGTTGAACGCTTCCGCGATGCGGCGAAAGTCGGACAGGATGCCGTCGATCCGGTCAATATCCAAGGCCGCAAGAATGCGCCCGGCCGCGCTCTCCTCCTCGAGCAAGGATAGATAGTAGGAGATTGTGTACAGGCGGCCTGGAAAAGATTGTCAACAGCGCTGTCGTTTCTTCCAGCAGTTCATCCACGTAGATCTTGAGAGCGCTGATGCGTTCGGCGTCCAAGAGCGGGACATCGGTCAGATTGGAGGCCTCGGCTTCCATCATCCGGAACTTTTCCCGCATGCTTTGCGCCGAAATACAGTAACCGTGGCCGGGACAGCAGACTGCCATTTCGGATGTTTCGAGAAGCCAATTCACCTTGTGCAAGCTTTGCAATAGATCGGCATGGTTCCAACCGTTGAGGCCACACACCCCGGGATTGGAGGCAAAGGGCAAATCCTCAAGAATAAGCAACGATCCAACTCGCAGCGATATGCTGCAAGGCGAATGCCCGGGGGTATGATAGATCTCTGCCGATTGCCGTCACCGAGTAAACAGCCATTGGCGTTGCAGCGTTGCGCCATCGGGCATTGCGATTGGCTCTGTATGTAATTCGATTCGTCGACCGTCGTCCAGTTCGAGTGCTGATGGCTCGGATTCAGGGCTTGAGCGAAATAAGATTCCCTCGAATGGCGCGGCGCATATGCCGGGGTTCCCTAGGTAAAGATAGGCAACCGTCAAGTTAGGGTCTCGGTTTTTCATCGCTTCGACTCCCGCCTGGTGGGCGAAGCGCTTGATTTCTATTCCCGTCGGAAGCTCGAGACCGCCCGCCTCCTGTGAGTGGTCTTGATGGCAGTGAGTAAGGAAGACGAGAACGGGGCGCCGCGCCAGCGCCAGGGCATCGGTTAGAACTCCGCTTATCTGCCGCGTTTGCTCCCGGTTGGCGCCGGGATCGACGACTACCAGCGCGTCTCGGGCAGAGAAGATGAAACAATTTGAGGAAATACAGTTGGTCTTGGGGATGATCGGAAAGATTTCGACGGAATCGGCACCAGGTACTCGTTGCCAGATGTTTGCTTCGATCTTAATGCTAGAGTCGCCCATAGCGCTGGTTTTCTCTTGACGGGGTCACGAGTTCACATCAATGAATGATGTGAAACCCGCTAGATTTAAGAGACTATGGATTTGTTGCGGGACGTTTAGGAGTCGCAGGCGTTCGCCGCGTTTTTGCAGCGCCTTGGCGGCTAGCAGGAAGACGCGCATGCCGGCACTGCTTAGGTACGTGAAACCTGTGCCAGATCGAGCTGCACCGCCCGCTTGAGCTTTCAACCGCTCGCAGCAACGGTTCCTGTAGAGAGGCGGCCGTAGTGCTATCCACCGGCCCGACAGCGCGGAGAACTACAGTCGACTCCAAATGCTCAAGCGTGACTTTCAGCTCTTCCATCCCTTGTCCCCTAGTTATTATTGGGAATTGGATGTTATCGAAATCGGCAGAAGATATCCAGGTCTGTCCGTAAGCCAAGGCCGAGGTGACATAACGATTTGTTATCGGATGCCCTTCGCCCAAAATGGGTTGACCGACACTTCAACAGTCCTGGTGGTGGTTGAGCGGATGACGGATCTGCTCGCGGCGTCCCTGGCGCGGAGTTGAAAGGGATTGGGAGAATGAAAGCCAGCAGCAAAAGCAACGGTAACTATTTTTTTGGCGCGCAGCTGTTCGATCAGCACCGTGATTTCCTCCAGGCGCGTTTTCACTTCGGCCTCCGCTTTTCGCAGTTCTTCGGGCGCTGCGCCTTTATCGACCGCATCCTCGAAGGCCGTCACGGCAACGCCAAACACTTTCAGCACGCGTCGCGTTTCATCGGTGGGCATGGCTCCTCCTTGATGTTAAAAAATGCAAAATTCAAAGTGCAAATTGACAAATGAAAAATGATCGGACGGGGCTCCCGGACAGCTCCCGGTCTCAATTTGCATTTTGCACTTTTCATTTTGCATTGGGCTCAAGACCAAACCCAAAAGCTGATTACAGCGAAATCCCCAGTTCGTTTAATTTTTCATCCGGAATAAATCCGTTGTCATCCCATCCTCTTGCTCGGTAATAGCCGCCAATCATCTGGCGAAGTTCGTTGGCGCTTAAGCCAACACCCTGGGCGACGCCGGTGGGCAGGGTTTCGCTGAGCAGCCGCTCGGGCAGCCAGTCGTCCGCGGCGCGCCAGCCCTCGCGCAGGTTGAAAAGTTTCTTTGTTGTGGATGCGCTCGCCGATGCGTTTTAGCTCAGCGCCGGAACAGTCCCAGCCGGTGACTTTGCTGAGCAGCGCTGCGCCTCGCCATAAAAATCGCTGAAGCACTTGCGCAGGAACTTGCAGACGATCAGCGAGTCGAGCACGGCGGCGTAATCCTCGGAAGCGGCGACGATGGCGCCCCTGCCGGGGTCCGCTTGCAGACGATCGACGTCGCCGGAAAAGTCGGCTTCGTAGGCGCCGGAGCGATTGTGGCAGGCGCCGCGCGGGCTAACCGCTAGACCCAACGCCATGGTTTTCAAGCTGCGCGGCTCGTAGCCGGGCAGCTCCAATCCCTTGACGTGCATCGCCCAATATTCGCTGGCGTTGCCGACTTCAATGGCGGCCCGCCGCGAACCTTCCGCCAACAACGCGCCCAGGCCGCGCCGTTCCGCGATCGCGGGAATGATCGCGAGCAGATCATCCGCTTGTCCGAAGCGAAGCTTTGGGTTTGCGGCAACAATCCTCTCTCGCTGCATTCCATCGCCCAGGCCACGGTGCCGCCGGCGCTGATCGTGTCCATGCCATAATGGTCGCAGAGTTGAGCGGCGCGCAGCACCGCATCAGGATTCTCAATACCGCAGAGCGGCCCCAGGGCGAACAGAGTTTCATACTCTAGGCGCTGTTCTTCGCCGTTGAGGGTCTTAAATAGCCGCTCACATTGGATCGTGCAGGCGGCGCAACCATGGCGGCGGCTGAAATTATTTTCCGTCAAGGTTTCCCCGCTCAGGGCTGTGGCTTGATCGAAGGTCGATTGCTGAAAATTGCGCGTCGGCAAAACCCCGAGTCGATCGAAAACTGCGAGATTGGCGACGGTGCCGATCTTGCGATATTTGTCGGTGAGCGAGCTCAAGCTTCGCTCGCGTAACGCTTCGGCGATCCTGTCGACGCCCGTCGGATCGGCGACCGTGGTGGTGCGATCGCCCCACAACGCGATGGCTTTCAGATTCTTCGATCCCATGACCGCACCGACACCGCCGCGGCCGGCGTGGCGCCCCTCGTTGCTGATCGTGGCGAAGCGTACTAAATTTTCGCCGGCTTTGCCGATGGCGGCAACGCGCGCCGCGGGTGCGGTGAGTTCGGTTCGGATCGCGGCTTCAGTGTCGCCGGGGCTCCTACCGCGCAGGTGTTCGGCGCTGCAGGATCTCCACTTTGTCATCGCAGATAAAAATGTAAGCCATGGCGGCGGCTTGACCGGTGATGATGAGCATCGACACCGAGCCGCTTAAGCTCAAGAGCGAAGTGACTGGAAGAAAGCGAATCGGCGATAAATCCGGTGAGGGAGACTTGGTGACGCACCGCATACTTCGCGGTCGTGGTCAGCGCCGGTGCCAACCAGCGGCGCGCTGGTGAAGATCAATGGATTGGCAGCGGAGAATGGATCGACTGCCGGCGGGGCAAATTAGTAGAGCAAGCTCAGTGCCGAGACCGATGCCGCCCAGAAACGCTCGAAGACGCGCCTCGTCGAGATCAACCCACGAGCTTCGCCCGGTACTCAGATCGATATGGAGCAGGCGGCCGTGAAATCCGTACATCTCTTAGCCTCCAGCGTCCGCGGAGAGAATGAAAATTTTATCTCCCGAATTGACCTTGGCGTCGGGCGCGCGCACGAAGTTCAGGCCGTTGATGTTGCAAGCGTAGCCGGTGATCAGACCTTCGGAGTTGATGACGCGGCCGACGAGAACCGGGAATTTGTCCGCGAGGGATGAAAAGACCTGCGCGAGAGTCGCTCCTTGCGCCAGATCGAGAGACACGAGTTGGGTTTTGGCCAACATGCGCGCCACGCCGAAAAGCTCTACGGAAACGGAGAGAGAGTGCTTCTTGCGCCAAAGTTGCAGCGCAGAGTCGTAGTCCGCTGGCGAATTCATGTTGAGAAAGCTCATGCCTTCGGGATCAAGGCGTGCGGATTTCATCTTCGTGAACCTTGCGGGTGCGCACCTTGTCGTAGAGAAAATCGGCCGCAGCTCGCCGCGCTCGAGTTGCTCGTGCAAGAGCGGTGCGACGCTGCGTCGATAAACAGCATGCAAAGGTTGAAAGCGCTCCTGCCAAAACGGCACGACCACATCGCAGTCCGAGATCTTCGACAGGAGATGCGAGATCAACTGCGAGATCGAGAAAAGGCGCATCGCAGGAGGTGACGAAACAAACTTCCATGGTGGCGGCTTTGAGACCGCGGTAAATACCGCTCACCGGACCTTGATAGGCAACCTGGTCGCGCACCAGCGCAACCGGCAGAAGCGGTAGCTCTTGTTCGGGTGCCGCCACGACGACGGTTTCGGCAAACACACGCTTCAGATGCCGAACGATATGAACGATGAGCGGCTCGCCATCGAACGGCAGCAGCGCCTTGGGCCGGCCCATGCGCGAACTCTTGCCACCCGTCAAAACGACGGCGGTCGCATCAGCAATCGTCGGATGATCGTCCATAATTTCAGTACGGCATCCTTTGTGAGATACTAGGGTCGCCCGAACTGCAGAGTCAAGACGCCGAGACGATAGGGCTCAGTTTCAATCTGCCATGAGTCTCAACATGCCAGAAAGATTCCTCGCTACCGCTCGGAATGACAACTAAAATAAGTCATTTGTCATCTCGGACAGAAGGTCGAGAGATCTTCCCAAATTGAACCACTACCGAATTTTCGTCCGCTAGTATCTAACCGCGAGCAGTGTAGAAGGAATTGGCTGCGAGCAGAATCAATAGCGTCCCCTCGTCACCGTTGGCGGCAGTTCTTCTTTGCCCGCGGCCACGATGCGCACGGCGCAGGCTTTGTACTCGGGAATCTTCGCCAGCGGGTCCAAGGCGTCGATGGTAAGCAGGTTCGCGGCGGCTTCGGCAAAATGCATGGGCATAAAGACCACTCCCACTGTCGTCCGCTGTGTCACCCAGGCGCGCAGAACGATGGTGCCGCGGCGCGAAGAGACACGCACGGCTCTGGTCGTCTTCGATCTTGAGGCGCGCCGCATCGGCGGGTTTGATTTCGATGCGCGCCGTGCGGATAGAGGTCGTCGAGTTTTGAATGGCGCGTCAGCGTGCCGCCGTGCCAGTGTTCAAGCAGGCGTCCGGTGGTGAGGATGAACGGATATTCCTCATCCGGCATCTCGACCGAAGGCACGTACTCGATGTCGTAGAATTTGCCGCGGCCGCGAGGAAGCTTTCGGCGAATAGATACGGTGTGCCTGGATGGTTGTCGTCCCACACCGGCGTCTGTAGACCTTGTTTTTCGATGCGCGAATATTTTACTCCGGCATACTCAGGGCACGACGCGCCCCATCTCTTCGAGCACCTCGGCAGGACTCCGATATGCCCAGAAAGATGTCTGCTGCCGGCCAAGCTTCTTGTCGATGCGCCCGGCAAGATCGCAGATGATTTCCCAATCGGCGCGCGCTTGACCGCGCGGCTCCAGCGCCTTGCGCACGCGCTGGACGCGGCGGTCGGTGTTGGTGAATGTGCCTTCCTTTTCCGCCCAGGAAGCGGCGGGCAAGAACACATCGGCGTAGGCGCCGGATTCATTGATGAACAAGTCCTGCGCCACCAGGAACTCCACCTGTTCCATCATGTGGCGCGTGTGGTTCAGGTTGGGCTCGGACATCATCGGATTCTCGCCCATGATGTGAAGGGCGCGCACGCCGCCCGGCCCGACCTCGCTCATGATTTCGGTCGTCGTCAGCCCCAGTCTACGGTTAAGTCCGCCCGGCTCGATATTCCATGCCTGCTCGAACTTGCGCGCGGATGCTTCTTCATCGACCCGCTGGTAACCGGGATAGTGCCATGGCATGGCGCCGGAATCCGACGCGCCCTGCACGTTGTTTTGCCCGCGTAGCGGATTGAGCCCCGTGCCTTGACGGCCGATGTGGCCGGTGAGCAGCGCCAGATGGATGAGCGACATCGCGTTGTCGGTGCCGTGGGAGTGCTCGGGAATTCCCAGCGCCCAATAGATCGCCGCGTTCTTCGCCTTCGCGTACATGCGCGCTGCCTGAATAATCAGATTACGGTCGACGCCGGAAATTGCCTCGGCATATTCAGGCGTGCATGGTTCGATGGACTTGCGGAAGTCCTCGAAGCCTTCGGTGCGCCGGTCGATGAAGTCCTGGTTATAGAGTTGTTCCTTGATGATGACATGCGCCATGGCGGAAAAGAGCGGCACGTCGGTGCCCGGCTTCTCGGGCAGCCAGAGCGTCGCCCAGTTGACCATCTCGACGCGCCGAGGATCCACGACGATGAGCTTAGCGCCGTGTTTTTCCACGGCCGCCTTCATTTGCAGCGCGATGATCGGATGGGTTTCCGCTGTGTTGGAGCCGGTGACGAGAAAAACGTCGCTGTGAATGACCTCTGCTGCGGTGTTGCTCATCGCCGAGGAGCCGAGCGCCATTTGCAGCGCGACCACCGGAGCCCGCATGGCACAAGCGGGTGCAGTGATCGATGTTATTGCTGCGGAACAACGCGCGGAAAAGCTTCTGCAGGAGGTAGTTGTCCTCGTTGGTCGCCTTGGCGCAGCAGTAAACCGCCATGGCGTCAGCGCCGTCACGGCTGGTAGATTTCCACCATGCCGATCGGCGGTGTAATCGAGGGCTTCGTCCCACGAGACTTCGCGCCACTCGTCGCGATTGAAGGCTTGCGTGCGCGCGCCCGGCGACTGCTTGCGTCTTGCGAATGAGCGGCGTCGTCACCCGGTCCTTGTTGTAGATGAAGTCGTAGCCAAAGCGTCCCTTGACGCACAGGTTGCCGTGATTGACTACCGCATCGAACGGCGATGTGACTTTGTAGACGTAGTCGTCCTTGATGTGCAGCTCGAGCTTGCATCCCACGCCGCAGTACGGGCACGTGGTCGGTACGATACGATCGGGCGCGATCATGGCGACTTCCTCCGGCGCTTTTTCCGCCTCTGGTTGCCTGCATGATTTCATCCAACGAAAATCCCTGCTCGAGCAGCGCACTCGCGCTTGGACTTCAAGCGCGCCGGTGGGGCAGACGCCGACACACTGGCCGCAGAATACGCAGGTCGTTTCAGGCATGGGCTTGTCAAAGAAGGTGCCGATGCCGGTGTCGAAACCGCGCCCTTTGAAGTTGATCGCGAAGGTAAACTGCGCGTCCTCGGCGCAGACCTGGACACAGCGCCAGCACAAGATGCACTTGGCATAGTCGCGGATGTACATCGGATTATCATCGAGCACCGGAACCTCGCGCCGCTCGGCGTCGGGAAAGCGTGCGCGGTCGGCGCGATAGTCGTCGATGAACTTATTAATTTCCGGAGCCTGAGAAAGATCTACGGCGGAGGCGAGCATTTCGAGAATCGTGCGGCGGCTGCGCTCGGCGCGCGCGCTCGAGGTAGAGACTTTCATGCCTTCGCTCACCCGGCTCAAGCACGCCGGGAGAAGCGGCTTTACCCCGTCGACTTCGACGACGCAGATGCGGCACAGGCCGTTTGCCGTGCAGTGATCGTGATAGCAAATGGTCGGAACCTGCCGGCCGAGCTGTCTCCGCGGCTTTCGAGAATCGTTGTCCCTGCGGGCACGGTGACAGAATCGCCGTCGATGGTGAGTGTGATATCGGCCATAAGTATAACTCCTGCAGTTAATCGGTGCCTGGGTCAAGCACCCGGAATTCCGCACCACGAAGGACACGAAGAGCACGAAGTTCGGAGTTTGAATTATCCAAAATCTCCGTGTCCTTCGTGCCTTCGTGGTGAATCTTATTTCCTTGCATCAAACATCTCCGGCCATAGCTTGATCGCGCTCAGGACCGCCGTCGCCGCCGTCTGGCCGAGGCCGCACAGGGAGGCGTCGATCATCGTGCCGCCCACGTCCGATAAACGTTCGCGGTCGCCGGCAACGGGACGCCCGGCCGCCGCACGGTCGAGAATTTCGTACTGTCGTCGCGCGCCGAGCTGGCAGGGTAGCATTTGCCGCAACTTTCGTCGGCAAAGAAATGCGCCAGCCGCTTCAGCATGTCGCGCATGTCCGCGCTATCGTCGAAGATCATGACTGAGCCGGACCCGAGCGGCAAGCCTGCGGCGCTCAGGTTCCTCGAACGACAGAATCACGTCCAGGTCTTTTCGACGGCGAAATGCGCCTGCGGCGCCGCCCATGAGCACCGCTTGAAGCTTGCGCCCTGGTTTCAGTCCGCCGGCGAGATCGAACAACAAATGGCGTAAGCTGACGCCAAACGGCACCTCGTACAGACCGGGCCTCTGGATCTGGCCTGACACGCAGAACAACTTCGGACCCGGTGAGCGTTCCGTTCCGATCTTTCGATACTCTGCGGCGCCGCGTTCCATGATCAGCGGAACGTTGCAGAATGTCTCCACGTTGTTGATCACGGTGGGCTTGCCGAATAAGCCGTGAGTGGTGGGGAAGGGAGGCTTGATGCGCGGGAAGCCGCGCTTGCCTTCGATGGATTCCAACAGCGCGGTTTCTTCGCCGCAGATATACGCGCCTGCGCCCAGCCGCATTTCGATATCGAAGTCCAATCCGGAGCCGAAAATATTTCCGCCGATGGCGCCGGCCCGCCGCGCCTCGGCCACCGCTTCGCTCATGACCTTGAAGGCGTGAGGATATTCTCCGCGCACGTAAATGTAACCCTGGCTCGCGCCCACGGCATGAGGCCGCGATGATCATCCCTTCGATGGTGCGGTGCGGGTCTTCCTCCATGAGAATGCGATCTTTGAAGGTGCCGGGCTCGGATTCGTCGGCGTTGCAGCACGATGTACTTAGGTTGGCCCGTAGCCTTGGCCGCTCCCTCCCACTTGATGCCTGTGGGAAATGCCGCGCCGCCGCGGCCGACCAACCCCGCAGCTCTTCAGCTCCGCCACCACATCTTGCGGCGTCATCGTCAAGGCTCTTTTCAGTCCAGTGTAACCGCCGCCACTGCTGTAATTGGCAAAGGAGGTTGGATGACCTTGACCGCAGTGGCGCGGTAAGGATGCGGATGTCGCCGCCGACGAAGCTGATCGGTCTCTTTTCACCGGGCGCGCAAATCTCCGCTGCTCGGCCGGGATCGCCATGTCCCAGAGCGATTTCGCCAACAAGGAGTGCCGGCGCGTGATCGCACAAACCCAAGCAGGGAGCATGCTCGACGGTGAACTCACCGTCGGAGCTGACTTCGCCCGGCGCAACTTTGAAGATGGCGGCACAGCGCGTTCGCCAACTCATCGCTACCCGCCAGGGCGCAGATGGGCGCGTTGCACACACGCGCCACGGTTCGGCCCAACGGCTCGCGGGAGAGCATCTCGTAGAAATCGATGACGCCATGCACGTCGGCTAAGGGTACGCCCAAGATGCGGCCCACCTCGGTCGCAACGGCTTCGGAGAGCCAGCCGTGAAATTGCTGTGCGGCGTGCAAGGCCGGCAAGAGCACAGTGCGGCCTTGCGGCGCCAACTCGGCGAGGATCGAGCGCAGCGGATCGAGTTCGCTGTCAGTCATCTGATGTTCCAGGCGTCGGTGTCGGTCTATTTCTATCGTTGCCTGTTTTTATTAAGGAGCGACCTGGTTGATACAGTTCGATAACAATCGTGCCCTACCTGAAAGCAGTCTGCAAGGCATCATTTACAGTGAATAAACGTGAAGACGGGATACGGCTCGACAGCGCCAGAGCGCATCGGTCTCGTGAGCGCCGCCGTCGTCGGGTGTTTTCGGTCAAGGATGGTACGGATTATCGAGCGCGGCTTGCTTCATCTGCAGCGTGCAGATCGACCATTGTCAGCGCGCAGTATTCCATCGAATAGCCGGCGCGAAATTCGACGCATTCCTGGAGCGCGCGCGTGAGCACGGTGCGGTTAAAGGCGCCGTGGCCCATCGCTTCTTCGCCGTCTTCGCCGAGCTTGTGCGTGTCCATGTCCGCTTCTTCGTGCGTGGAAAAGTAGACCGCGTCCTGCTTGGAAAAACCGTAATGGGTGGTGAGCGCGGTGTACCATTGTCCCGACCACATCGAGAGCGACTCTTCGAATACATGGAGTCCCCACAACTCAACGATCGAACCGTCGATAAAAATCTTGTGGCAAAAATCATTGATCGCGCGGGCCGCGGGCAGGTACGGATCCTCCAACATTTCTTTTTGTTGAGGCCCATCTTTTCAGCGGTCTGAAGCAACACCAAAACATGGCCCGGCGCTCTCGGCGAAATCAGTTCGTCGGCGATCTTCGCGCAGAACGGCCCCAAGAGATCGAAGTTCCGAACGAAGAAAGGCAGGTGGGTGTAATAGGAGACCGCGTTAAGCGCGTTTACTTCCATCGAGAAATGGCCCCAGTTCTTAAAAACTGGCGCATCACCGGCAGCGGCAGCTTGCCTTCGCGCAGTTGGGTCATAAATGCGCCTTTGTAAACCTTCTCGTGCGCGTACTTGTAAAGCGTTGAATAGAGATGATCGACGTAAGCCTTGGCTTCCTGTTCGCTGAGTTTTTCACCCGCCCGGGGTTCTCTTAAGTTACTCACGTTGATGATCCTCCCAAAATCGCGTCCTATTTTTTAGCGGTTATCATCGCCCCTGGCAAGTCAAGTTAACTCGCCGATTTGGAAATGGTTTTGCGGCGCGCTGAGGATGCGTTCATGGCAACCCAACCGAGTAAACAGTTCGAGACCTTCGCCAACCCGCGCCCGGAACGCGACTATGAAATTAACATGGAATGTCCCGAGTTCACCTGCGTTTGTCCGCGCACGGGACAGCCGGATTTTGCCACGATCCGAATCCATTACGTTCCCGATCAACTCTGTGTCGAGCTTAAATCGTTGAAGCTCTATTTGTGGTCCTATCGCGACGAAGGCGCTTTCCACGAAGCCGTGATCAACAAGATTCTCGACGATCTCGTTCAAGCGCTGCCAACCGCGCAAAATGACCGTGGTCGGCGATTTCAATATTCGCGGCGGCATTCATACGACGATCACGGCGAGCTACGCGCAATCCTGAGTTTCCTTCGTCTTGAAGGCAGCGTGCACCCGTTGGCGCGGAAGATCGCGCGCCGCGTCCATGTGCATAACCTGTGCAAAAGCTGTTGCTCCGCTTGTGGAAGCGCCGCGTTCGGAATGAGGGTCACCGATGATATCGGCCGATGAAAATATTTTTTCTTTGCCGTTGGCAAAAAGTTTTTCTCTATTGAAGAAAAATTGCTTGCATTTTGATCGCGATCGGTTACATTTTCACATCTCACAATCTGACTGAAGTGATCATGCCCGATTCATTTATCTTCGATTTAAAAGGTTGTCCAAGCCATGGCCGCGTTGGAAGATAACCTGCGCAAGGTGCCGCCGCAGAATCTCGAAGCCGAATCTTCGGTGCTGGGCGGGATCTTGCTGGAGAACGAAGCGGTCAATCAGGTCTTGGAGCTTTTACGGCCTGAGGATTTTTACCGCGAATCGCATCGAAAGATCTTTCGCTCGATGATTGAGATTACCGACCGCAGCGAACCGGTCGATCTCATCACGCTGAGTGAGTTCCTAAAAAGCAAAAACGAATTGGAAGCGGTCGGCGGCACCGCTTACCTGGCGGCCTTGGCCGATTTCGTCCCCACCGCCGCGAATACTTTCGTATTACGCCCGCATCGTGCGCGAAAAGGCCATTCTTCGCAGCTTGATCAGCACCGCAACTGAAATTGCGACGCGGGGTTACGAGGAGCAGGGCAGCGTCGAAGAATTTCTCGATAGCGCGGAAAAGTCATCTTCGATATCTCCGAAAAAGAAAATCAAAGCTTCTTTTGTCGCTGTCGGCGACATGATTACCGACACGCTCAAAACGATCGACAAGCTTTATCAGCGTAAAGAGATGGTCACGGGCGTGCCCACCGGCTACGAGGATCTCGATAAGATCACCGCCGGACTTGCAACCCGCGGAGCTCATCATTGTCGCCGGTCGCCCCGGCATGGGCAAAACCGCATTCGCTCTCAATATCGCGGCCAACGCCGCCTACACCGGCGTCGGCGCAGCTATTTTTCACTGGAAATGGCCAAGGAGCAGTTGGTCTTGCGCATGCTCTGCTCAGAAGCACGGGTCAACAGCTCGAAGGTGCGCTCAGGCTATCTGGGCGAGCGCGACTTTCCGCAGCTACGCCAAGGCCGCAGGGACGACTCCACGAGGCGCCGATTTATATCGACGATACGCCGGCAATTTCGGTTCTGGAATTGCGCGCCAAGGCGCGTCGTCTGCTGCGCGACAGGTCCAAGAAAGTCGGCTTGATCGTCGTCGATTATCTGCAGCTCATGCGCGGCATGGGCAACGCGAACAACCGCGAGCAGGAAATCTCCGAAATCTCACGATCCCTAAAGGCGCTCGCCAAAGAATTGAACGTTCCCGTGATCGCGTTATCGCAGCTCAACCGCAAGGTCGAAGATCGGACCGGCAGAAAGCCGCAGATGTCGGACCTTCGTGAATCCGGCGCCATTGAACAAGATGCAGATGTGATCATGTTCATTTATCGAGAAGAGCTTTAGCGACAAAAACAACCAGGATGTGAAGGGTAAGGCGGAGGTCATCGTCGAGAAACAGCGTAACGGTCCCACCGGAACGATCAACCTCACTTTCCTGGGCGAGTACAGCGCTTCGAGAACTACACGGAACGGGATATGAGTTTCGACGAAGCGGACGAAGCCTAGATGAACCAGCGCGACGCCGATTGCTTCAAGAACAACATTTCAGAGCCGATGAATTCCACCTTGTAGTCCAAGTGTCTTTCTGCTAGCCAGACTAGCCGGAGGGACATTGACACAAATTAAATTCAGACAACTCGTAGTCCTGATCTGGATGTTGGGCTTGCTCTCTCAAGTCTGTGGGGTAACGTCCATGGTGGAGAGAGTAAATTCAAGCCGCCACCGTTGCTCTTGGCCAACGAACTTCGGCCAGAGATTGATCCTGCCAATTATTTGATCAGCGAAAAATTCGACGGCGTGCGCGCTCTTTAGGGATGGCAAGTCGCTGCGTTTTCGCAGCGGGCGGAGTGTCCATGCGCCCGCGTGGTTTGTTGGCAAACTGCCTGCGCAGGCCTTGGACGGCGAGCTTTGGTTGGCGCGCGGACGGTTTGACGCGCTGTCGGGTATCGTCCGCAAGACCGAGCCGCAAGACGCCGAATGGCGCCAGATCAAGTATATGATTTTCGAGCTGCCCGCCGCGCCCGGCATTTTCGCCGAACGCGCGCAGCGCATCAAGGAAATGGTCTTGAGCATGCGCTGGCCGCAGTTGGTCGCGGTGGAACAGTTTCGCGTGGCCGACCGCGCCGCGCTCAAACGCAGGCTTGATGGAAGTGGTGCGCGGCGGTGGCGAAGGGCTGATGCTGCATTTGGCCGACGCCCCTTACGTTACCGGGCGGAGCGATGTGCTACTCAAGCTCAAGCCGTTGCAAGACACCGAGGCGGTGGTGATCGAGCATCTACCCGGCAAGGGCAAATATCAGGGGAGGCTCGGCGCCTTGCGCGTGCAAATGCCTGATGGGAAAAATTTCTGATCGGCACCGGCTTCACCGACGCAGCGCGCCAGCATCCGCCGCCGGTGGGCACGGCGATCACATATACTTATCGCGGCTTCAGCAAGACCGGTTTGCCGCGGTTTGCGAGTTATCTACGAGTGCGCGAAGAATTCTGAAATCGCGAGCTTGGGTTTATTGTCGTCTATTCGATTCTTTTTCATACCAGTCTTCGTGCAGCGACCAACCTTCGCAGCTCAAACAAGCGGTCCAACGCCACTGATGGCCGCAGCCGGGGCAGCGCCCGCGGGTGCTGAAAGTGTTCCAGCACGTGCCGCAGCCGTCGGCGAAGAATTCAGGATAATCGCAGGGGCCGCAAAACCAGTGATGCGATGGTTTCGGTCGCCATTTGCATAGGGGACAGCGAATGCGGCCGAAGGTCGGGCGACTGATCGGCAAGACGGCTTGCTTTCGCAATAATTTTCTTCGAGGCGGCATTTTCTTGCAAAAGAAAAAAAACGCAGAGGGGCTAGCAGATATCGGCCAAGCTATTGCCGTTCGCGTGCAAATTAAATTTGAAGCCATGACAAGCAACATCCCCTGCTCAACTACTCAATCCGCAAATTGCCGCTAGGCTTTCGGCTCCCGGCATCTCACAAAATTCACCATCTTTAGGCTCATTACCACTTCGCGTTTCTGGTTGAGAACTTCGATAAAGGTGCGGACGATGCCGCGGTCGGGGCGGGATTCGGAGCGACGCGCTTCCAAAACCGTCGCGCGCACCGACAATTCATCGCCGGGAAAACCGGTTTGTTCCAGCGCAACTCGTCGCCGCCGGGCGAGCCGAGATTGGCCACTTGGAGAGATAGATTCTCCAGTGTAGAAGCGCGCATCATCAGACGCCGCGGTGTGCCAGCCGCTGGCGATCACGGCCGCCGTAGATGCTGTGTTTTGCCGCCTCTTTGTCGGTGTGATACGAGCAGCGGCACGTAGCGCTTGCCGAATTCGAGCACTTCTTCTTCGTCGACCGCAGTGGAGCCGAATTCGTGCACGGCGCCGGGTACGTAGTCTTCGAAGTAACGGTTGTCAGGCGCTGATTTGAAGTTACTTGCCACGTGCTCTTTCGAATGAAGGATTCGCTTAATCGCGCGCGCGAGCGGCGAAATGCGTTGGGTTTTGGCGACGATGTCATCCGCGCTCAAAGATATCGCTGATGATCGCCGCCGAGTCGGCGCCGGCTTGCCATACTTGCTGTTACGTTCTGTTCGTTGATGCCGCCGATGGCGACGATGGGCAGTTTTCACCGCGGCGCGGATTTTGCCGCAGCATATCGACGCCGCGAGCCGCGTAGCCGGTAGTTTTCGTCTGTCGTGCCGAACATCGGACCGAAGCCGATGTAATCGGCGCCGTTTCGCTCGGCCTCTCGGGCTTGTTCGATGTCGTGCGTGGAAATTCCGACGATCTTTTGTCCGACAAGTTTTCTGCCGGCGGCGAGGGGGAGATCGTCTTGTCCGAGGTGAACGCCGTCGGCGTCACAGGCGAGGGCGACATCGACGCGATCATTGATGATTAACTTGCATCCATGGACACGCGTTTCAGCGCGCGCAAGCGAGCCAGCTCCAGAAAATCCCTTGGCGTCATGGTTTTTACGCGCAGTTGAAGAATGGCGGCGCCGCCGGCGAGCAGTTGGCGCAGCGCGTCATCGCGGCTCGGCCTTGGGTCTGTTCCGGATCGAGAATGGCGTAGAGCGGCGGCAAAACGAGCGAGGACATGAAATTTTAAGAGGGTTCTTTTTTGAGCTCGATGCGCAGATCGGTGATTTTTTTCGCAGCGTGTTGCGATTGATGCCGAGAATCTGCGCGGCGCGAATTTGATTGCCGTTGGTTTTCTTGAGCGTGAGATCGATCAGCGGCCGTTCGACCCGTTCGATGACGAGCGAGTAGAGATTGTCCACGTCGACGCCTTCGGTCCGGCGAAAATAGTCTTCGAGCTTGTGCCGAATGATCTCTTCCAGCGAAAGCTGATCGACTTCCAGGGTCGTTGTCGCGGGTTTGTTTTGCAGCGTGAAATCCTTCGGGAACAAGATCGGACCCGAGGACAGCACGGCGGCGCGGATCAAAGTATTTTCCAGCTCGCGCACATTGCCGGGCCAGGCATGGCTTTCGAGGAGCTTTTGCGCCTCCGGCGAAACCCCGGAGATTTGAATGGCCATCTCGCGGTTGATCTTGTCGATGAAATAGCCGATCAAAGCGCGATATCGCCGCGCCGCTCACGCGAGCGGCGGCAGATAAATCGGGATGACTTTGAGCCGGAAATAGAGATCCTCGCGAAAGCGTTTTCTTTGACCGTCTTATCCAGGTCTTGATTGGTGGCGGCCAGAATCCGCACGTCGGCTTTCAGGACGTCCCGGCCGCCGACCCGGCTGTATTCGTGATCCTGCAAGACCCGCAATAATTTGGTTTGTAGCTCCAGCGGAATATCGCCGACTTCGTCCAGGAACAGCGTGCCGCCTTCGGCCAGTTCGAACTTGCCGAGGCGGCGATCGAGGGCGCCGGTGAAAGCGCCTTTCTCATGGCCGAACAGTTCGCTTTCGAGCAAGTCGCGCGGAATCGCGGCGCAGTTGATTGCCACGAAAGGTTGGTTCCAGCGCGGCGAGTTATAGTGGATCGTTTTGGCGACGCAGTTCTTTGCCGGTGCCGCTCTCGCCCAAAATCAAGATCGTCGCGAGGGTATCGACGACCTGACCGATCGTTTGTAGACAACTTTGCATGCTCGGGCTGGTGCCGATGATATTGACGCCGGGCTCGAAGCGTTTCTTCACTTCCTCTTTGAGCTCGCGAAAATCACGGCTGAGCTTGCGGCTGTCCATCGCGCGCTTGACCAGCACCAGCACCTCATCGAGGTCAAAGGGTTTGGTGATGTAGTCGAAGGCGCCGTTCTTCATCGCGCCGATCGCGTTGCGCATGGTGTTCTGTGCCGTCATCAAAATCATCGCCGTGTCGGTGCCGTTCTCTTTGATCTCTTTCAAGAGATCCAGGCCGTCGACGTCCGGCAAGCTTGATGTCCATCAGCGAAATGTCGAAATGGCTATCCGTCAGGAGCCGCCGCGCGCTCGCGCCGTTGGCCGCGGTTTGCACCCAGTAGCCCTCGGTTTCGAGGGCCTTCTGCAATACGAAGCCGGAGCGATTCTTCGTCTTCGGTAATGAGAATTTTTCCTTGGTCCATGTTAGTCAGCCACCACCAGCGAGACCCTAAAGATGCTGCCCCTTCCTTCGATGCTTTCGACCCGGATCGTGCCGCCATGTTCTTTGATGATGCGATAGCAAGTGGCCAAACCAGTCCAGTGCCGTTATTTTTGGTCGTGAAGAACGGCGAGAAAGATATGCGCTAGATCTTCTTCGCTGAATGCCCGCACCCTTCGTCGGCGAGGTCGACCCAGATGAAGCGATTGGGCGCCGTGCCGTGTTCCCGGACATGATAATCGGTTTCCAGTCGCGTCGTCACCGTGAGGGCGCCGCCGCCGGCCATCGCCTGAAAGGCGTTTTTCACCAGGTTGAGAAAAACTTGGGTGAGTTGAGCGCGATCGCCGCGGATCGGCGGCAGGCTCGGATCAAACCATTTTCTCATACTGGATCTCGCCAGCGCCAACGGCTGGCTCTCGAGCAGCAATACGTCTTCCAAAATTTCATGGATGTTGACCGGGCCCAGCGTCAAGCTGCGCGGGCGCGAGAGATCGAGCAATTGCTCGATCAGTTGATTCACTCGGTCCACCTCGCGGATCATGATGCCGGTAAAATCGCGCAGCGAAGAGTTGCCGTCGGCGGAACGGCGTAAAAATTGCGCCGCTCCCTTGATGCCGCCGAGTGGATTGCGAATTTCATGGGCCAAGCCTGCTGCCAAAGTACCCATCAAGGCCAGGCGATCGGCGCGTTTAAGATCTTCTTCTAGTTCCTTGCGCCGTTTGATGTCGCGCAAAAGCAGGATCGTGCCGACAAAACGACCATGCCGATCTTGGAGCGGCGAAACCGTGATGCCGACCGGTGTCTTGCGGCCCCAGCGGTTGATGAAATCGCCTTCGCCACGCGCCCGCTTTTGGCGCGGCGGATGCGTGGTCTTGACGAGCTCGATCAGCCACGGCTCGCGTTTGAAGATTTGCTCCAACGCTTGACCGACCGCCGCTCCCGAAGAGATGTCGGTGAGCACTTCCGAGGCTTCGTTAAAGAAAATAACTTTTTGCTCGACGTCGAGAGCGATGACCCCGTCATCCAGATTGGCGAGTATCTGTTCCCAGGATATCTGTCGAGCAGAGCGCCGCTTTGACGCGAGCAAAGGCTTCATGATGAAAAATCAATTTTACGACGAATCATAGCAAATACCGGCGGTGACGCAATCACGCGAGGCGTTCGGGCCTTGCATTGGCGAGGTTGGCCATGGTATTAATTTTCTTACACTTTAGGAGTTAGTACTTGAAGTGGGCTTTGCCCGCTTTTTTGTTTCTGGGGCCGCAGGTATGGATGCGACGCATCTCCCGCGTTTCGGGAACTTGCCGCGCCGTTGGCGGAAACGCAGGGAATGGAGATTGTTGATATTGAGCTCAGGCGCGAGGGCACCCGCGCAGGCCGGGTGCTGCGTTTGTACTCTCGATAAAGCGGGCGGACCCAATATGGACGAGCTGAGCCAGCTAAGCCGGGAGCTGAGCGCACTTTTGGATGTTCGACGACGTCGTTGACGGCGTTTATACGCTGGAGGTTTCCTCGCCGGGAATCAATCGGCCGCTCAAGCGGCCCGGAACATTTTGCTCCTTTTATCGGCAAGAAGGTTCGAGTGCGCACTCGGGAGATGATCCACGGGCGACGGTCGTTTCTCGGCCCGCTCTTGGAAGTTTCCGCCGATAAGATTACGTTGGAGTCAAGACGGCGCGCGTTGCGAAGTTCCGTTCGCGCTGATTGAAAAGTCGAATTACGAGCACGACTGGAGTGCCGAATATGCAGCAGGATCTAAATAGGGTCATCGAACAGGTCAGTAAAGGAAAAGGGCATCGACAAGGCGATTCTCATCAGCGCTTTGAAAACGCCATGATTTCGGCGGCGAAGAAAAAGTTTGGCCATCTGCGCAAGATCGAAGCGCAATTCAATCCCGAGATTGGTGAAGTCGAGCTCTTCGAAGCCAAAACCGTCGTCCAAGACAGTTCAGGACGAGGCCACCGGAGATTACGTTGCAGGACGCCAAAGATAACCTCGATCCCGATGCTGAGGTCGGCGACGAGCTGCTGATGCAAACTCGATTCGAGCCCTCTTCGGACGAATCGCCGCGCAGGCCGCCAAACAGAATATCGTCCAGCGATTGCGCGACGCGGAGCGTGAGATTATCTACAACGAATTCAAAGGACGCGAGGGACAGCTCGTCAACGGCATCGTGCAGCGCTTCGAAAAGCGCAACATCATCGTCAATCTCGGCCGCACGGATGCCATTTTACCGGAAAAAGAACAGGTGCCGCGAGAACGCTATCGTCAGGGCGATCGGATCCGCGCCTACATCGTGAGCGTCGAGATTACCAGCCGCGGGCCGCAAATTGTTCCTATCGCGCACGCATCCAGGCATGCTGATTCAACTCTTTGCTCAGGAAGTTCCCGGAGATTTACGAAGGCATCGTCGAAGTCAAGGGCGCCGCGCGCGAACCGGGCGGGCGCGCCAAGATCGCCGTGGTTTCCCATGATCCCGACGTCGATCCCGTGGGCGCTTGTGTCGGTATGAAAGGCACCCGGGTGCAAGCGGTCGGTGCAGGAATTACGCGGCGAGAAAATCGATATCGTGCACTGGCTACCGGATCAGGCGGAGTTTGTTTGCCGCGCGCTTGGCGCCGGCCAAGGTTTCGAAGATTCTTATCGACGACGAAGATCATACGATGGAAGTCATCGTGCCCGACGATCAGCTTTCGCTCGCGATCGGCAAAAAGGGGCAGAACGTCAGGTTGGCGTCTCGCCTCACGGCGTGGCGCATCGACGTGCGCAGCGAAGCCGAGGCCGAGGAAGAGACACGGCGGGCGCGCCAATCCATCGGCGCGATACCCGGCATCGGCGATTTCGCCTCGGAGCTGCTCTACCAAGAGGGATTTAAATCGGCGGAAGATGTCGCCGATAGCCCGCTCTGAAGAGATTCTCGACGTCGAGGGCATCAGCAAAGAGAAGGCCGAGGGCTTTGCACAGTTCGGCCAAGCAATATGTCGCCGAGAAACGCGCGCGCAGAAGCCGAGGCGGCAGCTGAAGCCGCTGCGGCAGCGGCAGCCGCAGCCAAGCGGCAGCAAGCGCGGCGAGTGCCCTGGCCGCGACACCGGAGCAGGAGTCGCCACCCGAATAGGCGTGTCCAGAAGTGGACACCGACCGCAGCGGACTTGCTTGGGCTGCGGCCAGCGAGATGATCAAGACGAACTGATCCGGCTGAGTTTGACGGAGCAGGGCCGATTGATCTTAGATCGAAGTTCACGGGCGCGGCGGTTACTCTACACCGAAACTCAACCTGCTGGCATTCGTTTTTGAAGCGCAAAGGTCAATATCGCGCGTTCCATGCGGAAGTTGACCGGGCGGCGAAGGAAAAATTGATCGAGCTACTAAAGATCGAGACTGGGAGTAAAGAGGAGATGGGTAAAGACGAGAGTCCATCTGTTAGCCAAAGAATTAGGAATTGAAACGAAGGATCTCATCGCTCAGCTGGACAGGTTGGGAATGAGAGGTCGTAAAGCCCAGAGCGCGCTCGAAGACGACGAGGTCGCGCGGGTGCGCGCTGCTTTGGCGGCCCAGGAAAAACCGCAAGTTCATGTAGGTGAGGAAAAAATCGTTGCGGACCGAATGGTCAAGTGAAGTTGAAGGATTAGGCGCGGCGGAAGCGCATGGAAACGAGTAGTCGAGCGGCGGGTGCGCGCCAACGTTATTCGCCGGCGCGTCAACCGCACTGAGGTTGCGCCGTCAGAATGTAGTAACCGCGCCCGCCGAAGCGGTCAAAGCCCCAGCCATCGAACAGCCTCCCTTAAGCACCGAGCCGGTTGCGCCGGCGGCACCTGTTGAGAATATCTCCAGTTGAAACGTCATCGGAAATCGAAGCGGCGGAAGAATCTCGCCGCACCGACAGAGACGCCGTCGTTAGCTGAGCCAGCACCGAAAGAAAAAGAAGAAGTCGCCGCGAGCCGATCGCACCGGCTGGCCCACTTCAGCCGAGCCCGAGAAAGCAACAGCCGTTCACGCTCTCGCGCCGACGCCGCAAGCAAGCGCCGCGCGGCGCGCGTATCCTCGGCCGCATTGATCTTGAAGCAAACCATGCGAATTGAACCAGCGCCGACGCCGGTGCGGCGACCGCCGGGCGCGCCAGCTGCTCAGCCGGGTGCGCGCGTTGCGGAAGGAGAAAAGCCGCAGGGTGAACAGGCAACCGGTGAAGACGAAGCCGAAAGCCGGGCGACACAAACGGCGAGTCGTCAAGAAGCAGGATGTGCTGGAGTTGAGAGAAAAAGAACTGCGCGGCGGTCGGATTCCCAAGAAAAAGCGCGTGCTTCCCGGCAAAGAAGTCCGCAAAACCGAGATCACCGATTCCCAGGGCGAGTAAGCGGGTGATTAAGATTTCCGAAGTGGTCACGGTGGCAGATCTTGTCCAGAGAAATGGGCGTGAAGGCGGGCGAGGTCATCAAAAAGTTGATGGGCATGGGTATGATGGCGACCATCAACCAAGTGCTCGACGCGGATACCGCGACTTTGATCGCGTCCGAGTTCGATCATCAAGTGGAAAATGTCGCTTTCGATGCCGACAGCGCGCTTGAAGTCGGAGCATCAAGTCGAAGAGCAGGAAACTGCGCTGCTGCCGCGGCTCGCCGGTAGTGACGATCATGGGCCACGTCGACCACGGCAAGACCTCGCTTGCTCGACGCCATTCGCAGCACGAACGTAACCGCGCAGGAGCATGGCGGAATCACCCAGCACATCGGCGCGTATCACGTCCAGGTCGACGGCCGCAGCGTAACGTTCCTCGATACGCCGGGCCATGAAGCTTTCACCGCCATGCGCGCTCGCGGCGCCAAGGTGACCGATATCGTCGTCCTGGTGGTGGCCGCCGACGACGGCGTCATGCCGCAGACCGTCGGAGGCGATCAATCACGCGCGCGCGCTGCCGAGGTGCCGATCATCGTCGCGGTCAACAAGATGGACCGGCCCGACGCCAATTTGGAAAAAGTAAAGCGCGGACTCTCAGAATACGGCTTGGCCGCGGAAGACTGGGGCGGCGATACTGTCTTTGCCCCGGTGTCGGCGAAGACCCACGAAGGCATACCGCACCTTTGGAAATGCTTCTGCTTCAAGCCGACATCTTGGAGCTCAAAGCCAATCCGGACAAGCTGGCGCGCGGCACCATCGTCGAGGCCAAGCTCGATCGCGGCCGCGGCCCTGTGGCAACCGTCTTGGTCCAGGAGGGCACGCTGCACGGCGGCGATGCCTTTGTCTGCGGCGTTTATTACGGCAAAGGTTCGGGCGCTGATCGATGATCACGGCCGCAAGGTGGAATCGGCGCCGCCGTCGTTTCCCGTCGAGATTCTCGGCCTTCAGGGCGTGCCGCTTGGCGGGCGATTCTTTCGTGGCCGTGGCCGACGAAGCGAAGGCGCGCCAGGTGGCCGAGTATCGCCACAGCAAACAACGTGAAACGGAGCTCGTGAAATCGAGCAAGGTTTCTTTGGAAGAGCTCTACGATCAGATCAAGACCGGGCGACGTGAAGGAGCTTCGCGTCGTTCTCAAGGCGCGACGTGCAGGGTTCCGTCGAGGCCGTGACGGATGCGCTGAGCCGGATGTCGACGAACGAAGTCAAGCTCAGAGTGATTCATGGCTCGGTCGGCGGCATTACCGAGAGCGATATCCTGTTGGCAGCGGCTTCGAACGCGATCGTCATCGGCTTTAACGTGCGGCCGGAATCGAAGGGCGCGGCGCTGGCGGCGAAAGAGGGCGTCGACGTAAGATTGTACACGATCATTTACGAAGCGGTTGCCGATGTTCGGGCCGCAATGGAAGGCATGTTGGAGCCGACCTACCGCGAGCAAACGCAAGCGCGTGTCGAGATTCGTCAGATCTTCAACATCGCCAGGCGTCGGCACGATCGCCGGTTGCTATGTGACCGAAGGCAAAGTCACGCGCGGCAACATGGTGCGTCTGCTGCGCGACCAGGTCGTAGTTCACGAAGGCAAACTGGCGAGCCTCAAGCGTTTCAGAGACGACGTGCGCGAAGTCGCCGGCGAGCTATGAGTGCGGCCTCTCTCTGGAAGGATTTCAAGACATCAAGCAAGGCGATGTCCTCGAAGTCGTACGAGCGCATCCCCGGTGATACGGCGCATCACACCCGCTCCGACAGGGCGTGAAGGGCCGCGCCCCGGCGTCTAAACGGCGGGTCGAAGCCGCTTTTCGAATCGCTCTATCTCCATGGTGGTGGGCGTTCTCAAGCTCAAGCTAATCATTCCCGAAAACCACTCGCTCAAGGGCAAGCGCGGCGTTCTCAAGAGCGTCCAGGCGCGGGTCGCCAACCAATTCAACGTGTCGGTCACGGAGTGCGGTGATCACGACCTCTGGCAGAGCGCGCGTTTTGGGATTTGCCGTTGCCGGCACGAGTCAGCCGATTGGTCGAAGCGACTTTAAATAAAGTGGTTGATTTTGTCGAAGCGCTCGGTTTGGCGCAGTTGAACGGCGCCGAAGCTGGAATGGTTTCACTGCTAAGCTTGCGCGAGTCCGAACAACATTCAGTGGTTGTCCTGGATCGTGCGGCCTTATTTTTTAAGTATGGAGTTTCAACGATCCGATCGCGTCGGCGATTTGCTGCGCGAAATTCTTGCCGAGCTCTTGCGCCGCGACATTCGCTGATCCGCGATGGTCAGGTCCGTCAATCTGACGGAAGCGAAAGTGAGCAAGGATCTCAGGCATGCCAAAGTGTTTTTCAATCTTCTCGGTGACGACGTCGACAAGAGCGAGGCGTTGGCCGGATTGAAGAGCGCCACGGGATTTATCCGTGCGAAAGTCGGCAAGCAACTCAATCTTCGCTTCGTGCCGGCCATTGAATTTGTCTACGATGAGACCGAGGAAGAGGCCCGGCGCATCGAAGACCTGTTGAAATCGTAAGCGATAGCACCTAAGCATCGTAGACTCAGTTTCGAATCGGTTCTTCTGGTTTTCCCAAGTTTTTATGATGACACAAAACGGCATTTTGCTGATCGATAAGCCGGAGGGTCCTTCGTCGGCTCAGGTCGTGCACCAAGTCAAAAAGATTTTGGGCGCCAAGAAAGTCGGCCACCTCGGCACGCTGGATCCGTTTGCTTCGGGCCTTGCTCCTCATCGGCGTCAACGAGGGCACCAAGATTGCCGATATTTTCCTCGGCGGCGTGAAGAGTTATCGCGGTGTAATGATGCTCGGCATGCGAAACCGACACTCAGGACGGCACGGGAAGGTCGTGCTGGAACGGCCCGTGCCGAACATCAGCAAATCCGAGCTGCGCAGCTTTGGAGAAAAATTCACTGGCGACTTCAACAGGTGCCGCCGATGTTCTCGGCTCTCAAGAAAGACGGGGTGCGGCTGTACCGCTTGGCGCGCCAGGAAGAAATTCACGCGTGAGCCGCGTTCGATCCGGATCGACGCGCTCTGTCTGAAGCCATTGAGCGATCGCGAGGTCGAAATCGAGGTTACCTGCTCGCGCGGAACTTACGTCCGGACATTGGCGGCTGACATGGGGAAAGAACTCGGTTGTGGCGCCCATCTAAAATCTCCGGCGTGTCGCCTGCGATCATCTGCGCGGTCGCGCAGGCGATCGACATCGAGGAGCTGAAAAACGACTTTCGACGGGATTGGTCCCGCTCCTCTCTCTGCAGCTCGGCGTTAAATCATCTGCGCGCCGTGACTTGGCAGAGCCCGCTCGTGGCCCGCTTACGGTTGGGACAGCAGGAAGCGCTCGGACAAATCGGCGAACGCATGAATGGCGAAGTTTTCGTCCGCGTCCTCGATCCGCTGCGGCTGGTCTCGCGGCATTGGCGAGAATGGAACGAGGATATTCCCGGCGGCCGCTGGCGGCTATCCGCGGGTATTTCACGAATAGCGCGAATTATTGACTGGCTGCGAGCCATCGGATAGGGTTTATGATCACGGCACAAGATTAAGTCGCCGTAACGCGCGGCTTTAGTCCGATTGTTGATTCCCATAGACACCGATCCACTCAAGACGCGCAAGATCAAGAAAGGAAAAACAAGTCAACTCATGAGCCCCTCGACAGGTACGATACCCGCAAATCGACATATTCAAAAATGGGTCAAAGACGTTGCCGCCATGTGCCAGCCGGATGAAGTTTTTTGGTGCGACGGCTCGGAGGATGAAAAAGAACGTCTCACCAAGATCGCGGTGCACGGTGGCGATCTCATCCCGCTCAATCAAAAGGAACTCCCGGGTTGTTATCTGCATCGCAGCGCGCTCAACGACGTGGCGCGGACGGAAAATCTTGACTTTCGTTTGCACAGAAGAGCAGGAGGAAGCGGGCCCCAACAATAATTGGATGGCGCCGGCCGAGTCTTACGATAAGCTTTCGAAAATTTACGCCGGCTCGATGCGCGGCCGGACGCTCTATGTGATTCCGTTTCTCGATGGGGCCCGCAGGGTTCGCGCTTCAGCAAGGTCGGCGTCCAAGTCACGGACAGCGTCTATGTTGTGCTCAACATGCGCTTAATGACGCGCATGGGCAAAGATTGCTCTCGATCACCTCGGCAACTCCGACGACTTCACCCGCTGCCTTCATTCCAAAGCCGACCTCGATATCGAACGGCGCTTCATTTGTCACTACCCGCAAGACAACACGATCTGGAGCGTCGGTTCGAGGCTATGGCGGGAATGCGTTGCTAGCGAAAAAATGTCTCGCGCTCCGCATCGCCAGCAAGCTCGGTCAAAAGAAGGCTGGCTCGCCGAGCATATGCTCATCGTCGGCGTCGAAAGCCCGGATGGCGAGATCACGTATGTCTGCGGCGCTTTCCCGAGCGCTTGCGGCAAGACCAATATGGCGATGCTGGTGCCGCCGGCGAGCATGAAGGGTTGGAAGATCCACACGATCGGCGACGATATCTCCTGGCTGCGCGTCGGGGCGGATGGCCGGCTCTGGGCGATCAACCCGGAAGCGGGCTTTTTGGCGTGGCCCCGGGAACCGGCTCGAACACCAACTCTAACGGCTTTACAAATGGTGAAGAAGAGATACGATTTTCACCAACGTCGCGCTGCGCGATGACGGCACGGTCTGGTGGGAAGGCCATGATGATCCTGTTCCGGACAACGCGCAAGATTGGCGCGGCAAGCCATGGGACCCGGAAGGCGGCTATCCTGCGGCGCACCCCAACGCGCGCTTTCACGGTCTCGATAAAACAGAGCCCAACGTATTCACCAGAATGGGAAAAGCCTGAAGGCGTGCCGATCAGCGCCATGCTCTTCGGCGCGCGCCGGCAGAAAGCTGGTCCCGCTGGTCTATCAATCGTTCAACTGGCAACATGGCACATTTCTGGGTGCTACACTGGCCTCTGAAACCACCGCAGCAGCTACCGGTGCGGTGGGCGTCGTGCGGCGCGATCCGATGGCGATGCTGCCGTTCTGCGGCTACAACATGGGCGACTACTGGGGCCATTGGCTATCGATGGGCAAGCGCGCGACCAATCCGCCGAAAATTTTCCGCGTCAATTGGTTCCAGCGCAACGAGCGCGGCCGATTTCTCTGGCCGGGATTCGGCGAGAACCTGCGCGTGCTGCGTTGGGTCATTGAGCGCTCGAAGGGCGGCGGCCGAGGCGCAATGAGACGCCGATCGGTTATGTGCCGCAAGGCGACGAGCCTGAGCGGCGACGGCCTCGAAGTATCTCAAGTCCGATCTCGATCAACTGCTCAGCGTCGACCGCGCAGGGCTGGAAAAATAATCTCAAGAGCCAAAGCGAGTTTTTCGATACTTTCGGCGACCATTTGCCGGCGGCATCTAAGGAGAAGAGCACGCTTCGCTGGCGAACCGGCTCAAAGGTTGAATCAGGGAGATATTTATGGCGCGTGGACATCACGACGTTGGCGGTCTTCCGGGTGCGGGGCCGATCGATCAGGCCGAGCATCGACCTTTCCGACTGGGAGATTCTCGCCGATGCCGTCAATCAGGCGCTCGGCGCCAAAGGCATCAAGCGCACCGACGAAATGCGCCGCGCACGCGAAGAAATGGACTCCGCCGCTTATCGCGATATGACTTATTACGAGCGTTGGATCGCCAGCATCGAAGCCATTCTGATCGAAAAGAAAATTCTCACCGAGGACGAGATCAATCGGAAGCTGGCGCAATTCGAAACCAAGTGGGGCGAGCCGTGACCGCAGCGGGCGATAAATTCAAACCCGGTGATCGAGTCAAGGTGAAATTTGAAGACCGTCCCGGCCACATCCGGACGCCTTGGTATATCCGCGGCAAGACCGGTTGCGATTGAGCGCGTTTACGGCGAATTCTTAAATCCTGAATCGCTGGCCTTTGGCCGTGACGGCCTGCCCAAAAAACCGCTTTATCTGATCGCCTTCAATCAGGTCGATGTATGGGGCGAATCGGCAAGAACGACAGGATAAGGTCTTGGTCGATATTTACGAGCATTGGCTCGAACCGCTCGCATGAGGAGATTTCATCGATGAGTGATTTAACCAGCGACGCCCATGGTCATGAGCACCCGAAACACGAGCTGAGTGACCATGCCAAGCGCATCTATGCGATTCGGGATCTGCTTGATCGAAAAAGGTGTGATCACCGAGAAGGACATTCAATGCCAGATCGACTATCAGGAAGCGCGCTCGCCGGCCAACGGCGCCAAGCTCGTCGCCCGCGCGTGGGTCGATCCGGCTTTCAAGGCGCGCTTCATTGCCGATCCCAAAGCACGCCTGTGCGGAACTCGGCATCGATGCCACGGCGATCAACGAATTCGTCGTTCTCGAAAACACTGAGAAGGTGCGCCACATGGTGGTTTGCACTCTATGCTCCTGTTATCCGCGGCCGATATTGGGCAGGCCGCCGGACTGGTACAAAAGCTTCAACTACCGGCAACGCGCAGTGGTCGATCCGCGCGGGGTGATGCGTGAGTTTGGCTTCGACCCGCCGGACAACGTCGAAGTGCGCGTGCACGACAGCACAGCGGACATCCGTTATCTGGTTTTGCCGCTCCGTCCCAAAGGCACGCAGGGGTTGGAGCGAAGACGACCTTGCCAAACTGGTCACCCGCGACAGTATGATCGGGGTCATGAACGCCCTGAGTTCGCTTCCTGAATAGCTCCCTTGTTTCCGCCGAATTCCTCTCAGCGCTAAAATCGTGAAAAACGGCGAGCGCCGCTGGATTGCAAGCTTGGGCCGCTGCCTTTTTTGTTGATTTTTTGGCTACTGTTCGTACCATTTGCGATACGGCTGGGTCAAAAACATTGGAAATGATTTTAGATCCCTCGCGCGTGAATTGAGGAAGTCTCTGTAATGATTCGCCTTAAATACGCGACGACGCTGCGTTGTATTGCTCAGGATCTTGAGCTGCGCGGGCTAAAAACATTCGATATTCGCCCGAATGAACATGAATATGTCGTGGATTGCGGCTACCAGGAGCCGCCGGCCTGACTCCGATGACGATTCATTATACGCTCAAAGATCTCGACGAGCTCGAACAAGTGGGCGCAACCAAGCGCGGCACGGCCGCGCCGACCAAAGAGTTTCTCAATCAAGTACAAATTTTTCGCAGCATCGGTGGCTATCTCGATAAAAATGAGGCCAAGCTGATTCGCATCACGAACAACGCCGCTACGGGCAAAGATTCGATATTCAAAGTCGAATATATCACTCGTGACGGTGAAGCAATGATCGACGACCGAGTGGGATCGGCGCTCTACGACATGTGTGTGTCGATGTACAAGCAACGAGGAAAATTGACCGGCACCGGTGGCCGGCGATCACGTTGGCGCGGCTAGATTTCGACGATTTTCGACAAAGGATAAACGGCTCGGCAGGAATCCTTCTTCTGCCCGGCGGCCTTAAAACTTGGACACAACGCCTGATTACTATTCGTTACTCGGTCTAAAACGCGGGGCAAGCGCGGAGGAAGTTAAGCGGGCTTACCGCAAGGCGGTGTTTCGTTACCACCCGGACCGCAATCCCGGCGACGACGAAGCCGCCGGCAAATTTAAACAGGTCTTGGACGCCTACGAGGTCTTATCGGATAACAAGAAGCGGGCTAACTACGATGAAGTCACGCATTCCGGTGAAGCCGAGGAAGAGGAAGTCGAAGAAGAGCAAACCGAGCCGAACGAAGCAAAGTCCGGCGATGGCCAAGCCCACGGCTTTCACTTCACGCAAGATTTTAAGCAAAAATCGAACCGAGCCAAAATGTCCTTCCTGTTCCGCCGTGGGAACCGATCATATCATCTCGCGCAAGGGTGGCGCGGCCTCAGCGCGCGGTAAGCAATTCGTCCTGGCGCCTTTTAGCGTAATTTTCTGCAACGCCTGTGGCCACGTCTATGGCGTGACGCCAAGCGCTTCCTGATCGCATCTCACACTCGCCGCTCAGCATTTTCGGAGAAGACATGACGCGGGCGCTCTCCAGTTTGCTTGCGCAGATCGCGTTCGCGCGCAACGACCCAATGCTCGGCAGATAAATCAGCACCGGTATGAAACGGCTCGGTGAAATTTTAGCTGCGCTTAGACGAAGCGTTGATCCTGCTCTGGGTTCTTACCGGTTCAATGCATCACGCCGCCGCCTTCGACAACCAGCAGTTGGCCGGTAATGAAGTCGCTGTCAGAGCTCGCCAAGAACAACGCCGTGCCGACGATATCGGCGGGAGTTTCGATGCGCCGAAAGGCGCGCTTGTCGACGCTGCCCTCGCGTCGTTTTAGCACTTCGTCCGATACCGATTCTTCGCTCATGGTCGAGCCCGGCGTCATGCAGTTGACGTTGATGCCCCATTCGCCCAACTGGCGAGCCATCACGCGCGTCAGCGCAACCACGCCGCCTTTGGCGGTCGTGTAGTGCGGCATGTTGCCGGAGCCGCTAAAGAAAGTGCCCGAGGCGATATTGATGATCTTGCCGCTCTTTTGCTGTTTCATGATCGGGATCGCCGCCTTGCTGCACAAGAATACGCCTTTCAAGTTGACTTCGATGACCCGGTCCCATTCTTCCAGCGCCAGTTCTTCCACCGGGCCCTTCCACAATGTCTGGGTGACGTAAATCGCCGCGTTGTTGAGCAGCACGTCGACGCGGCCGTATTTTTTTACGGTCTCGCGCATCAAGTCCTTCGACGTTCGGGAAGTTGCGCACATCGGTGTGACGCGCCCACGCCGAGCCACCGCTATCGGCGATCGCTTTGGCCGTCGCTTCTCCGCCGCCAGCGTCGATGTCGGCAACGACGACATGAGCGCCTTCTTCGGCGAAGCGCCGGGCGTATGCTTTGCCGATGCCGTGGGCGGCGCCGGTGATGACGGTGACTTTGTCTTTCAAGCGCATGAGACCTCCATCGCGACGGATCGCCGATGAGCCAACTGAGCAGACCAATTTGCGAGAAGTTTAAGTAAAGCTCGGCGTCCTGCCGTCTAACAAACTTTCCAGCCGCGCCGAAGGAAAACGAAGCCCGACAAAAAAGTGCCGAACAGGCCGTAAACGGCGCTGGCTTCGTCGAAGCGCATTTCATAAACGAGCTTTTTAAAAACCAACGGATCGTCGGCAAAAAGATCGACGCCCCATTCCCAGTCATCGAAGCCGATGGATCCGAAATGATCTGCGTCACGCGGCCGGCGTAGTGGCGGCCGATCATGCCGTGCTCGCGCATCATTCTTTGCCGCTCGCGAATCGGCTCGCTGTACCAGTTCTTGGTCTCGCCGCGAAATTTGTTCATCGGGTAAAAGCACAGATAACGGCGCTGGGGAATCTCCGGCCACAAGCGCGCCGCCGCCGCTTGGCGCTGCGTGGCCAACTCCGCTTCGACTGCTCTGTTCCATTCCGCCGTGCCGTGCTGAAGTCCCTGCGCCGTCAGGTCGGCGTAGAGTTTTACCGAAGCTTCGTAGAGTCCCAGCTCGACCACGGATAGATAAGAAGTCGTGGGCTCGATATACTCGTTAAGCTCCGGTGCGGGCGACGGTCAACTCGGCATGGTTGATCTCATCGAGCGTCTTGCGAAAATGGACGATCATCAGATCGCCTTTGTGGCCCAGCAGTGGAAAACAAGCCGGTGGGCTCTCTGCTTGTTCTTCTTCCATGGCGCCGAACGTCGCCATGGCGCTGGTCAGAACATGCTTTTGTTCCGATGCCGAGCGAGCGCCAGGCGGTCCAGCGCACGCGGAACATCTGATGCAGGATGAACGATCCGTCGAGGGTCAGCGGGGTGGGCGGCAACTCGCCGGTTGTGCTTTGCTCGTCGGTGAGCGCTCCATGGGATTCTGATTCGACCATCATGTTAGTGTCGGCTGCGGCGAAGATCCGTTTGGCGCGGGCTGATCGGGTTTGACGCCGCGCATTTTATTTCGCAGCGCTTGGAAGCCGCGCTTGGCTAAACGGTAAATCTTGGGCACCAGCCATGCCACGAGCAGCGAGAAAAACCAGCACCAGGATGATCATGACGATCGGATGATTGAACATCAGCCAGAGGCTGCCGAAGACGGTCGAGATCTTCGGTGACGCTCGCGGCCCAGTTGCTGAACGGCTCCGGGCTCGCGTTGATGGCCAGGCGCGTCGTCGCTTTGGTGCCGTGGGCGATGAGCGCGATCGAACCACCGGCTAGCAAGGCCATCAATTCCAACGCCGGATTCAGGTCGCCGAGCGAGCGCGCCGCCAAGATCGCGCCAGCGGGCACGCGAATAAATGTATGGAGGGCATCCCAGCCGGTATCGAGGTAGGGCACTTTGTCGGCGAAAAATTCGATGAAGTACATGATGCAGGCGATGGCGATACACACCGGGATGGGACAGCACTTCGAGGTTTTGCGGCAACTGGATCATCTCCGAGCCGATTGGCGATGCCCAGCGCGGCCACCGTGGCGTACAGATTGATGCCCGAAGTCCAAGCGGTGCCCATCGCCAGACTTAATGCTTCAATCGTGCCCATAGATTGACTCCGATTCCGGCCGTTGGCGGCCAGGGTATACAGTTTTGACGTTGGCGCGGGTCAACACCATATCACTCGCCGGGCGTTGTCGAAAACAATCGCTATAATCTTGAACTTGTCGGCGATCTGCTGCTTGTATTCCTTGGTAAAGGCATTGACCGCCGGGAATTGATCGAGCCATTTAAACGGCCGGCAAGCGTCAATCAGCACGCGATCGGTGGTATAGCCGCGCGGCGAAGCGTTCTTCCGGTGGCAATGCCGGCTCGCACACCGATGCCCACACGCCTTTGACGATATCGATGATCCTCACGCACGTGGCAACGCGTGGCGATCGCCCAGATGACATCCGCGGGATTGGTAATATCGATATCGTCATCGACCACGACTACGAATTTGCCGCCGTAGGCGCCGGCGCGCGCGCCGGCCGCGACCAGCAGGGCTTGCTTGAGTGACCCGCGTAACGCTGCTTGATGCGAAACCACAGTAAACGGGCCCGGCTGGCCGCCGTAAACAAAACCCCAAACGCCTTTGACTTCAGGGATACCGGCCTTTCGAGCTGTTCCCATAGCGTCGCGGCGCCGAGCGGAATCGGCAGATAGCTTGATGGCGGTTTCGAGCGGCGGCGCGCCGAGCAGAATCGGATCGTTGCGGTAATACACGCGCTTGACTTCCATAAGCGGCGTCTCGCCGACGTTTGCTTCGGTGAAATAACCCGGCCATTCGCCGAACGGACCTTCCTTCGGCATCTCTTCGTCTTTCATCGGCAGGATCTCGCCTTCGAGGACGATTTCCGCATTCGCCGGAATCGGCAAGCCGGTCGCCGCGCCGCGCACGACCGGCACTGGCGAGCCTCTGCAGATAGCCGGCAAACTCGAATTCATTCACGTCCGGCGGCAAAGGCATCTGCGCGGCAAGAAAGATCGCCGGACCCTGGCACAGAGTGATTGCCACAGGCAATGACTTGCCGGCATCGCGCGCCGCTCGAAGGCGAGGCGGCCGTGCTTGCCCATGTTCATTTTCACCGAAACGTGATTCTTGTCTTGGACCATGACGCGATAGGTGCCGATGTTGACCGCGCCCGTTTCTGGATCTTTAGTAATGATGCCGCAACCGGTGCCGATATATGGACCGCCGTCCGAGATCATGCCAGTTCGGCACGGGAAACTTGGTAGAGATCGACGTCATTATCCGCCATCTGGTTTTCCAGCACCGGGCCGCCTTCCAACTGATTGACGGGCACGGGCTTATAAGCCGCGAGTTTTTTGCGCCAGGCATAAAGATAGTCGATGCCGTTTTCTTCGTTGATGCCCATCGCCGGGCCGGTGCGCTTGCAGGTGCGAAATACGTTGGAGATCACCCGGAAGCCCGCTGGATAATCTTTGAAATTGCTGAACAGCAAGCGCTCGGCCCTTCTTTGTCGGCGGCCAGCTCCGTCAGCGCGCCCACTTCCGTTTTCAAGTCCGCGCCATCGATGTGGCGCAGTTCGCCCATCCCTTCAAGCACCTCGATGTAGCCTCTCATGTCAGTGACGTCGGTCATTAAAAACCTCCTAAGATGACGCTCATACTAAGTTGGCAGGAAAGGGGAGTCAACCAACTGGACCGCGTAATTATTTACTCCAGATGCAACCGTAAAGTTGGTGGCGCGATCGTCGCGATCCACGCCAGCATTCGGCTCCGATCCGTTGACGGCTTCCTTTGTCATTGCGTATGTTGCAGGCAATAATTACTTATCGCCAAAAATAACCGGCCCCCGAGCGCCATTAACGATTCAACGGAGGACCTTATGGCATACGATCTGGATAGTTCGCGGCGGTCGCGTCGTCGATGGTTCCGGACTGCCGTCTTACGTCGCCGATGTCGGCGTCAAGGATGGCAAAGTTGCCGAAGTAGGCACGCCTCAAAGACGGCGCCGCGAGGACGATCGATGCGGCGGGCTGGCCGTGTCGCACCGGGCTTTATCGATCACCACACCCACTTGGACGCGCAAATGCTACTGGGATCCCTACGGCACCTGCGAGCCGCAGCATGGGATTACGTCGGTCGTGATGGGCAACTGCGGTCTCTCGCTGGCGCCGCGTCAGAGCGGCGATCGAAGACGCGATCGTCAAGAGCTTCGTCCGCGTCGAAGCGATGCCGCGGATCGCTTTGGAGCAGGGCGTCAAGTGGAACTGGCACAGCTACGGCGAGTATCTCGACAACTTCGAAGGCAAAGTCGGCATCAATGTCGGCGGTCTAGTCGGCCATATCGCCGTGCGCCATAACGCCATGGGCGAAGAAGCGGTCGAGCGCAGCGCCACTGGCAGCCGAAGTGCAAAAGATGCGCGGCCTGGTGCTCGAAGCCGATGGAAGGCGGCGCGCTGGGAATGTCGACCAACCGCAACGACCGCCATATGCGCGAGGACGGCAAGCCGGTGGCGCAGCCGCTTGGCGGATGACGAAGAATTGTTTGCCCTGTGCGACGTGCTTAGCCGAACGTAATGCCGGCGTGATCGAAACCATTCTCGGCCGCAACAAGATCGAGCATTTCGAGTGGTACCACGAGTTGGCCAAGCGCACGCAGCGGCCGATTCTGTGGCAAAGCCTGCAGCATCGCTGGGCCGAGCCCAACCTCTGGCGCGAACAGCTCGACGCCGTCGAGCCGATCTTCAAAGGCCGGCTATCAGGCCTACGGTTTATCGCACACCGTGCCGCTGGTGCGCCATTTCACGCTTAAGGATTGCCAGATCTTCGACGAGTTCCCGACCTGGAAGAATTTGATGTTCCTGCCGGTGGAAGTGCGCAAGCAAGCGTTCGCCGATGCCGACGACGCGGCGAAAGCTGCAGGCCGATCTCAGCCGATCCGCGCGCCGACCAACTTCCACAGACGCTGGGACATTCCGAAGGTCGAAAAAGCGTTCAAGCCGGAAAACCAGAAATATCGTCGGCAAGACCATCGCCGAATTGGCCGCGATGCGCGAACCAGATCGCGCATCGATGCATTCCTCGATCTCGCCCTCGAAGAAGACCTCGAGACGATTTTCTGGAACGCCAACAACGGCGGCGATTGGAACGCGATGGGCGAGATCTTGCGCAGCCCCTATGTTCTCATCGGCACTTCGGACGCCGGCGCCCACGTGCTGTTCGGCGCCGACTTCGGCTACGGCACGATTCTCTCGGCTTGTGGTGCGCGAGCGCCAGGTGATGACGCTCGGAGCAGGCTGATCCATAAACTCAACTTTCCATCCCGCTTCGATCTTCGGCCTCCAGGGCCGCGGCTTGTTGCGTTCCGGCTATGCGGCAGATATTGCGATCTTCGATCCCAAAGACGGTTAACGCCGAGGAGCCGGAGTGGGCCAACGATTTTCCAGCCAACACCAAACGAATGGTCCAGCGCTCGGTCGGTATGCACTACACGATCGTTAACGGCACCGTCGATCAATGATGAGGGACGGATGACCGGCGACCTGCCGGGCAGGTCATTCGCGGTCCGCTTTATCGCCAGCAGAAAGCTGCGGCGTAACCGGCATGGGAGTCAGTTATATTCCGGTTGCCCGCGCCGGTGAATTAACCCCGGCGGCATGAAGGAAGTCGACCTCGGCGGACGCCAGGTGCTCTTGGCGTTCGTCGAGGGAAAATACTTTGCCTTTTCCAGACAATGCCCGCATGAAGAAGCTGATCTGAAAACCGCCGGCCAGCTTCTCGATGGCGGCAAGATTCGCTGCAACAATCATAGTTATTGTTACGATCTCAGTTCCGGCGAGTGCACGCTGCCCAAAGGCGCGGCGCCGCTGACGGTTTTGCCTGCTGAAGAACGAGGCGAAGAAATCTGTATTCGCCTCGAATGGTAACTACTCCCGATTTTCTCCCGCGTGCGCCGCCGGTCGTTGTAGCCGGGTCCACTGTACGCGCTCGATGAGTGATTCCTTCCCGACTCTGGCCAATCCGCGCAAGAAAGGGTAAATTTCAACGAGTTTCTTTTGAAACGAGCAAGCGCTCGCCCGATTTACAACATGCACAAACAAAGATTAAAATTTCCCGGATGGTGCGACGCCCGGCCGCGCCGTGCGGTCGTTAGTGGCCTTTGTGCTCTGTGCTCGCATCACTCGTCGTTGGCCGGAGCGCGGAGGGTCAAGACAAGAGTCTCTTGTGGAAAATCAGCGATGATAAAAACAGCGTCTTTCTCTTGGGCTCGATTCATTATTTACGCAAAAAGAATTATCCTCTGAATCAGGCCATCCTGGATGCGTTCGACGGCAGTAAAACCCTCGTATTGGAAATCGACCTCAACAGCACGGCCGCCGAAGCAGCCCAGCGCTTAACTCTGGAAAAGGCGGTTTATCGGGACGGCACAACTTTGGCGCAGAATGTCGCGCCAGAGACCTATCAACTGGCCGCGCAACGCGCCAAGGAGCTCGGCGTCGACATGCGCATCATGAACCCGATGAAGCCGTGGTTTGTGGCGCTGACACTGGTGGCGATCAAGCTGCAGTCACTGGGATTGGACGCCAACTCGGGCGTCGATCGCTATCTCGCGCAGCGCGCAAAAACAACGGCAAAGCGACCCGTGGACTGGAGACGCTCGAATTCCAAATTGGGTTATTGGACCAATTGCCGAAAACCGACCAAGAACAGATGCTGCGCGAAAACCGTGCGTGAACTGGATCTGCTGGATAAGAATATCGATGAAATCGTGCAGTCCTGGGCGAAAGGGGACGTCGACCTGTTGGCCAAGCTCTTACTGGCAGGCATGAAAGAGTATCCGGAAGTTTATCAAAGGATTGTCGTCGAGCGGAATCGCCGCTGGCTGCCGGAGATTGAAAAATTGATTCATGACGGAAGCGGCGCGATGCTCGTGGTGGGAGCGGCGCATCTGGTGGGACAGGACGGCGTGATTGAGATGTTGAAAGCGAAGGGTTATCGCGTGGAGCAAAAGTGATGGCGGAGAAGAAAAATCATGGCAAGGTTGTGCGCGTCGCCGATTGGATGACTCAAGAAGTCCTCGCGGTCGAGAGTTTCGACAGCATCGCGCTTGCGCGCCAGGTGATGGCGAAGCATCGGGTGAACCAATTGCCAGTCTTGGATAACGATCACCTGGTCGGGATCGTCACCGACCGTGACATCCGCGATGCCTATCCGACGAGCATGATGATCAATCGAGGCGAGGAAATCGATCGGTTTGCCGCCAAGGTGACCGTCGAAGAGGTGATGACGCATGATATCTTCATCGTGCGCCCGGAAACTCCGCTGGCGACGGCGGTCGGCTTGCTGCGCCGCCATCGAATCGGCTCTTTGCCGGTGGTGCAGAACAAAAACCTGGTGGGTATCATTACGCGCAGTGATATTCTCGATTTTGTCCTGAGCGATGGCGCGAAACGGCGCGCAAAGGTGGAAAGAAGGGTTCCCGCGGGCGCGCACCGAAGAAAGGTCGGCGGCGGCACCAAAGCGCCAAAAGAAATACTTAGCAGGGAAGCGTCATGCCATCTTTCGACATCGTCAACCGGGTCGATCTCCGCAAGAAGTCGACAACGCGGTCAACATCACTAAAAAAGCGATCCTATCGCGTTACGACTTTCGCAATTCCAAGACCGAAATTACGATCGATAAGAAGGAGAAAAAGATTCGCGTGACGACGGAAGACGACATGAAGCTACGCGCCGTGCAGGACACGCTGATTGAAAACCTGGTCAAACGGAAGGTCGACCGCAAGTGCCTGGACGTGAAACCGAGCGAGGCCGCAGCGCACGGTATGATTCAGCGCGACATCGCGATCAAAGAAGGCGTCGACTCGGATACCGCCCGCAACATTGTGAAGCTGATCAAAGACAAAAAGCTCAAGGTCCAGGCGGCGATCCAAGAAAGCCAGGTGCGCGTCACCGGCAAGAAGATCGACGATTTACAGGACGTCATTCAATTGCTGCGCGCCAGCCAGATAGCCATTCCGTTGCAGTTCATCAACATGCAGCGTTGATGCTTGGAATAGTTAACGATGGAGGGACGAGTCATGGAAAAGATCAAAAAGTCCGATGAGGAATGGAAAAAGGAACTCACCGACGAACAATTTCAAGTTTGCCGTCAGAAGGGCACCGAACGAGCGTTTACCGGCAAATATTGGGATAACCACGAGAAGGGGATGTATCGCTGCGCTTGTTGCGGTAACGAGCTGTTTACCTCCGACACCAAACGTTCGATTCCGGCACCGGCTGGCGAAGCTTTTGGCAACCGGTAGCGCCAGGAGAACGTCGAGACCGAAGAGGACAACAGTTTCTTGATGCGGCGCACCGAAGCGATGTGCAGTAAGTGCGGTGCCCATCTCGGCCACGTGTTCGACGACGGCCCGAAGCCGACCAATCTGCGTTACTGTATCAACTCCGCATCGCTGAAATTTGACAAAGCGAAATAAACCTAGAGTAAAAGTTCAAACGTTCAGGTCGTTGGTAATCAGTTCAAGCCGTTCAGATGAATATTTAAACGGCTGAACGTTTTGAACGGCTTTAGCTATTTGAAATTGAACCCGCAGCAGGAAAAATGGAATACACAACTCTGGGACGAACCGGATTGAAAGTGAGCGTGGCCGGGCTTGGCTGCGGCGGGCCGAGCCGGCTCGGGATGCGCAATGATCCGCAGACCGCGAGTAACGCCATTGCTCTAGTCAAGCTCGGCGATGGATCTTGGCGTCAACTTCATCGACACGGCGCAAACCTACGGCACCGAGCCGATCGTCGGCAGGGCCATTGCCGGTGTGCCGCGCGATCGCTTGGTGATTTCCACTAAGAAAACCCTGCCGGCGGAAGATCATCCAGATCCCGAAGCGGAAGTGGTCAAGGGACTTGAGCAGAGCCTGAAATTGATCGGCACCGATTATATCGACATTTATCATCTGCACGGCGTTGAGCCGAAAGATTATGGATTTGCGAAAAACCGGCTGATGCCTGTGATGCGGCGCTTGAAGGAACAAGGTAAGATTCGCTTTATCGGCGTTACCGAAGGATTCGTTCCCGACCCGTCGCACACCATGCTGCAGGAAAGTCTCAAGGAAAATCTTTGGGACGTGGTGATGGTCGGGTTCAGTTTGCTCAATCCATCGGCGCGCAAAACGTTGCCAGCCGCTGACGAAACAATGCGGCGTCGGCGTGCTCGACATGCTCGCGGTGCGGCGCGCCTTGAGCCAGCCTGAGCGTTTAAAGGAAGTGTGCGCCGAATTGGTGCGCAACGGCGCGATTGCCGCGCGCGGTGATGAACGAAACCGATCCACTTGGATTTTTGCTCACCGGAAACCGACGCGTCGTCGTTGCCGGAGGCGGCCTATCGATTTTGCCGGCACGAGCAGGGCGTCGACGTGGTCCTCACTGGCACAGGAAATGTGGGGCATCTGAAAGAAAATCTCAGTGCCATTCTAAAACCGTCCTCTTCCGCAACCCTCTCTGGACAAGCTTGAGGATTGTTTGGCGGGTTGGACTATCTCGACCGGCAACTAGACTAGCGGTTCATTTCAATGATCGAGGATCGCCAGTCGCGATCTTCCATCCTCCGATCCTCGGATTATCGCAACTTTATGCGCTTTGAAACAGTTTGGAATATTGCTCCCGAAGCGGGAGCGATGCGGGCGGTTTGGAGATTTTCATTTACGTGCGCGACTTGCTTCATGCCGACCAACGCCGTGGCCACGCCCGGTGTCGAGCGGGACAAACTGGAGCGCACGCTGTCCGTCCGTCTGCAAGCCAGCGAAAGTATCGTGAATCAGCTCCGGCAGGTTGCGGGTCAATTGTCCTTGCAGCACCGAAGCGCTGCATATGACGGCGACGTCCAGCGCCTGAGCCGCTTCGAGCAGAGTCATGGCTTTTTCGCCGACCGGTTGATTGGCGCTCGAGAGGGCCTCGCTCATGCCGAGATTGAGCGGCAACTGGATTGCTTTGAAATGGTGATTTTTGCCGCCGGCTTTTCCGCCAAGCCGACGACTTGCGCCAGCGCGAGGTAGTCTTTGGCCTCGGCCGGGTTGCGATAGGCGTTCCACGTGGCCGTTCCGTACATGCGGGATCTTGCCCGAGGCGACCACTTTGCTCCAAGGCTTCAAATGCTTTCACCTCAACCGCTCGTCGAACTCTTCGCGGGTGATTTTTCCCAACTGACTTTCGGGATTGTGCACGTAATAGATATCGACGCATTCGAGGTCGAGATTGCGCAGGCTGCAATCCAGTTGATTCAATAAATAGCGCGGTGTCATGCAGTGGTACCCGCCGACGATTTCCGGCGCGGCGGCTACGCCCGCGTCGATAAAAGTCTTGCGTAAAATAGCTGCGTGGATCGCTCGGCGGCGTGCCGTCAAACGGCAGAAAACCACCTTTGGTCGCGATGATCACTTCGTCGCGGCCGTAGCCCTGGCCGTGAGCTCCTTGAGCGCGGCGCCGATCGATCTTTCGCTTCTCTGACAGCGATAGTTGATCGCGCTGTCGATGACGTTGCAGCCCGATTCGACGGCGCGAACGATCGCTTCTCTGTATTGTTGGTCGGTGGCGTCGTCAGTCGATTGCCGAGATAAGTGCCCATGCCGATCGACGACATCCACAAGCCTTGGACCTGGTGAAAATGTTCCGGCGGAATCTCGCCGTCGAAGCGTTGCCGATAACGCTGCGTACCCGCCGTCGTCGCTGATCCTGGAAGTTTCATCGCGGCTCCTTTCCTTTGCCACCGCCGCTGAAAAGCAGGCCATCGAGGCCCAAAGTTCGGCCTGGGTTCGCCAATATAAAAATCACCATGGCGACAATAAATGTTTGTTGCTGGGCCAGAGCGGCGCCGCCTCGAGCCATGCCCGGGCCGAAAAATAGTTGACCAGCATAAACAGGCCGATGATCGCGGCAAAACGGGTGCAGAAACCGAGTAACAAACACGCGCCCGACGGCGATCTCGCCGATCATGACTAGATAGCCGAAGAGTTCGTGGTGCGGCACGACGTAATCGAGCAGGAACTTTTATACCAAGAATAGAGGTCCACATTGGCGAGATCACCGATTTGCCGGCCGATCCAGTCGCCTTTGGGAAAATCGCGCTGAAATTTTCGCACGCCTTGCTGGAGCATGTAGTAGCCCACATAGATCCGCAGCACGGCGATGTACCAGAGATAAGTGCGTTCCTTAAGATTCATCCGTTGTTTCCTAGCGGCGAGACGGATGTTTCGGCGCGTTCTGGCGCTCAGTCAGCGCCGCGCGAGCTTTATGCTCGTGGCAATCTGTCGGCCAAAAGTTGCGTGGCCAAAAGTCATGACGACTCAAACGGACAAATACGTAAAGTTAGAAAGAGTCTTTCATTTTCCTAACGGCGGCAAAAGCAGAAACCGGGTCGAGACGAGTTGTCGCATTCGCCGCCTTTACGTGGGCCTGAATTTCTTTGCTGTCCCAGCGCAGAAAGGGGTTGGTTTGTTTCTCCTCTTCGATCGTCGAAGGCACCGTGGAGGTGCCGCGCGTGCGTAAGCCTTGCACGCGCTCGAAGCGCGACACCAGTTTGGGATTTTTGGGCTCTACTGACATGGCAAAGCGCAGATTGCTCTCGGTGTATTCGTGGCCGCAGTAAACTTTTTGTATTATCGGGCAGCGTCATGAGCTTTTTGAGCGAGGACTGCATCTGCTCCGGCGTGCCTTCGAAAAGCCGGCCGCAGCCCGCCGTGAACAGCGTGTCGCCGCAAAACAGATTGTTCTCGAAAAGATAGGCGACATGGCCGGTGGTGTGACCGGGAATGAAGAGAACGGCACCCTTTAACTCGCCAATCTGGATCTCATCTCCCTCGTCGACGCCACAGCTCAATCCGTGAATCCTGCCACTGTCACTCTTGTGACCGTAAACCTCGGCTTGGTGTTTAGCTAAAATTCCCTCGTTTCCGCCGGTGTGATCGCGGTGGTGATGGGTGTTGAGAATCGCTTGGAGCGGAACCTGCTCCTGGTCGATCCGGGCGAGCACCGGATCAGCCTCAGAAGGATCGATGATCGCGGCATTTTTGGTTTTGTCGCAAACGATGAGATAGCCGTAATTGTCACGCAGCAGCGGAATTTGAACAATCTTCATATTTGGTAAATTGAGCGGATGAGAGTTAGGTTACTGTTGGATAGTAGTCCCAAGCAGGAAAATTTTCAAATCGTCAGGTGATGATTCTCTCTTGACCCCGGCGCCGGACGTTCTTATAGTGGGCTATCATGATTCGAGCTGGAGTCGGGCAGTCGCAGAAACAGCTGACCGGACAGGCCGTCGAAGAAGCCGCATGCCAGGCGATGGCGCGAGCGGGGATCTCGCGGGCGGATTTGGCGCTGATTTTTTACCGCCGAGCACGCGGCAAGCGCGCCCGAGCTTGTATCGGCGCTCGCTCGCTCGGTCGGCACAGACTGTATTTTCGGTTCGAGCGGCGCCGGCATCGTGACCGACCAAGGCGAGATTGAGGGCAGCAGTGGCGTGGCCGTGCTCGTCCTCGCTTCCGACGAAATAATCAGCCGGCCGTTCATTTTTGAACCGCTAAAAGGCAACGAAGCCAACCTGGGCGCGACTTTCGGCGAATTCCTCGCCAAGGCCGATGATAAAAATTCGCTGATGATCTTGCTGCCTGATTCCTACAACGGCAATCCGCAACCGCTGCTCGCCAGCATGGCAAGCAAAGCGGGCTTTCACCCCGCGATTGGCGCTGGCTCAACGGAAAACGGCGCGGCAGGCGCGACCTATCAGCTCTGCGGCGATAAGCTCGCGAGCAACTCCATCGCCGGCGCCTATCTCTCCGGCGATTTCCGGTACACATCGATATTACCCAAGGATGCCAGCCGATCGCCGAGCCGATGGTGATCACCAAGGCCGAGGGTAATTTAATTTATGAGATTGACGGCCGACCAGCGCTGGAGGCTTTTGCGCGTGTTCTAAGGGGGCCGCTCGCCGAAGATATCCGGCGCGCGCTGATGGTGCTGTTTGTCGGAGTTCCCGCAGACCGGCGCGAGAACAGCGTGGCGCCGGGAAAATATCTCGTGCGCAATATTATCGGTCTTGATCCGGACAAAGGAATTCTCGGCGTGGCCGAAGAAGTCAGCGCCGGCGAGGCGATGATCTTCACGATGCGCGACGGCCAGCGTGCGCGCGAAGACTTGGGCCAAATGCTCCAGAGGCAAGTGCAAGCGCTCGGCGGGAAAAAGCCTGCGTTCGGACTATATTTCAATTGCTGCGCGCGCGGCCATTCGCTCTACGGCATCCCCGGCATCGACTCGGCTTATATTCGCCAGGCGCTCGGCGACGTGCCGTTGATCGGCATGTTCGGCGGCTATGAGCTCGCGCCGCTCGGACGCGCCAATCATCTATTTGCCTATACGGGCGTGTTGGCCTTGATCACTGGTCAGGAGTCAGATGAACTAGACAATTTTAGATTTTGGATTGTCGAGTAACTGGAGTCCAGAACGAGCTTCTCTCGCAATCACAATCTACAATCGAAAATCAAAATGGAGTGGCGTGGTGGAGTTGCGGTTATCGCCCGATACGCTTGCGCTTATTATTCAGATAGTCGACGACGATGTAATTGCCCATCTGATCCGGCGTGGTGTAGAAGACGCGGCCGGTGTTCAGCCGCGATAGCTGATCGATAAATCCCCTGCCGGTAAAAATCCGCGCCGAGCATGAATGTATTGATCTTGATGCCGCTCTGCGTGCAGCGCTTCACTTCTTTCAGCGTTTCGTGAACGATGCGGCTGTGCAGCAGCGCCGAGCCCCAGCCGCTGTGCAGTCGGCCGCCGCGATCGAAGCGTCGCCGCCGTCGGCTCGCCGTCGGTGATGAGAATGATCTGGCGATTGGCGCTCCGATTGGAGCCCAGCAACTGGCGCGCATAGCGCAAGCGCTTCTTTGATATCGGTGCCGTGCTCCATGAAATAAGTCAGCGAAACGATCGACGGCAGATCCTCCGCCTGAATCCGCTTGGCGTTGGAACGGAAACGCGACCAGGTGAAGCGTGTCCTGGGGATATTTGGTTTGGATCAGCCGATGCAGCGCTAAGGCGACTTTCTTGCCGGCGTGCAGGGCATCGTTCATGAGCATCGAATAGCTCACGTCGATCAGCAGCGCGGTTTCGCTGACGGTCGAGTACTCGACCCGATGCACGGAGAAATCCTCCGGCGCGAGCCGCAGCGGTTCGCCTTTTTGCGTTTCTCCAGGGCGTTCAGCAGAGTCTCGCCGATATTGACGTTGAGCGGATCGCCATACTCGTATTGTTTGGTCTCCTCCATGCGGTCGCCGTTGGAGCCGCGGCTCGATGTCGCGTGATTGCCCCAACGACCCTTGTTGAGCATTTGAAAAATTTCCCGCAGCGCCTTGTCGCCGATCTTTCTCATGCCTTTGGGTGTTAGACGGAGACCGTGATCGGTGCGCAGGATGTAACCTTCGTCTTCTAGCGTTTGCTCCACGCTTTTGAGGTATTTCAAGTGCTCGTAGGCTTCGTCGCCGAGGATCTCGCGCAGTTCTTCGAGATTGAGCTCGGAAGGATCGCCCATGCCGCGCTGGCCCCAGCGCAGAAACCGCTCGAGACCGCGTAGCTGGCTCAGGATCTGACCGGCTTCGCCCATGCCCATGCGCTGGGCGCCCTGAAAGCAAACTGGTTCATCAACTGTTCCAGTTGCTGCATCTGATTCATCATGTCGCTCAGTTGCTGCAACTGTTCCTGGGTCATGGAGTCGAGATTTTCCAACATGCTTTCGAGATTGTTGACCGCGTTGTCCATCATGCTCGGCAGATTTTTCAGAAAATTCTCGTCTTCCAAAAGCTTCTGCATGCGATCAAGCATGTCCATCAATGACTGCGGATCCTGGCTGCTCATGTTCTGTTTGCCTTGCATGCCGCGCTCGGCGATCTGGTTTTGCAGCCGGTTTCTCAGCTCTTGATAGCGCTGGTAGGCCTCCTGCATCTTCTCGTTGAGCTCGTCCATGCGATCGGCAAACTTGCCGGACATGCGCTCCATGAAATTGCGCATCTGCTCGTGATAGGCCTCGAGCTTTTCGGCGAGACCATTGAGTTTATCGCTCAGCGCTTTTTGTTCTTCGGGTGTGAGCTTGAAGGAATCGGGAGAATATTTATTGAGCAGTTCGCGCCGTTTTTCGTCCGCTTCGCGGAGAAAATCGCGCATGCCTTTGACCGAGCGCTGGCCGTCTTCCGACGTAAAGCCGCGGCGCATCAGGTCGCGCAGCGCGCGCCGCACGCCTTCCTCTTCGAGCAGATGATCGGAAAGATGCTTGAGGAGATCGTCCGTCGTAGGGAAAAGAACTTCTTGCGTGCCGTCCCACTCGGTGTAACGATGGATTCTCATTTCGTTTTTGACTATAGCGCAGTTTGGTGCCGTTTCAAACCCTAATTTCTGCTTCAAAGTCCAACTCTCAGTCGTGTTTTGCGCATCCGCGCACCCTTTGGAATTGACTCCGATTTCAGATAGTTAGTAAGGGATAGGCTGGTGTTGAAAGATGGCTACTTACGAATTTGTAATCGTCGGCGCGGGATTTGCCGGCGCCGCGACCGCGTATCATCTCACGCGGCGCGGTGTGCGCGATGTTCTGCTGATCGAGCAAGAAAGCATTCCCGGTTTCCATTCGTCCGGGCGTAACGCGGCGATGATGCGCCAATGCGTGCCGGATCCGGATCTGGCAACGCTGACGCGCGACGGCGCAACGTTTTTGCGCCATCTGCCGGATGACTGGCCTGAACCGGTGCAGTTCAAGCAAAACGGCTCGCTGCTTTTGGGTAGCGGCGCCGGTTGGAGCAAGCTCAAACAAGATGCCGAAAGCGGCCGGCGGCTCGGCATCGACGTCGTATTGTGGACGCCGGATCAAGTGGAAGCAACACGTGCCGGTGTTGAAGCAAGCCGAGTTCGAAGGTGCAGTTTGGTGCGCTAGCGACGGCATCGTCGATATCCATGCGCTGCTTTCGGGGTATTTAAAGGCAGCGGTCAGCAAAGGGGCGCGCGTGCGCTACGACTGTCAGGTGCGCGCGGTTCGGCGGGGAAGTAATAACGAGTTTGAAATCGCCACCAACGGTGAATCGATAAGGACGAAAACAATTGTTAATGCCGGCGGCGCCTGGGCGAACGTGATTGCGCGGATGGCGGGCGCGCGCGAGCTGCCGTTGCGACCTTGCCGGCGGCATCTCTTTGTCGTCGCCGCCGCTGGCTTGGGTCGATCCCAGCTGGCCTTTTGTTTGGGACGTCACTCACGACATCTATTTTCGTCCGGAGGGTGAGGGATTACTTCTCTGTGCCTGTGATCAGACCGAGCTGGCGCCGGGCGATCCGCCGGTCGACGGAAGCGTTAAGGAATTGCTGGCAGAAAAATCGAAAGATTTATGCCCGGCCTTGCCGCCGTCAGCATCAGCCGAGGCTGGGCGGGTTTTCGCACCGTTGACTCCCGATGGGCGCTTTATCATCGGTTGGGACCCGGGTGATAAAGAATTTCTTCTGGGCCGCCGGTCTCGGCGGGCATGGCATGACGACTAGCTCGGCGGTCGGTGAATTGGCTGCGGATCTTTTGATCGGCGGCTCGAGCAAAAAAGTCAGAGCCTTTTTTCACCAGCGAGATTTGGCGTAGGAATGGAGTGACGAGAGTAATGAGGTGTTGGAGTGATGCGATCGCGAGTCGCGTGCTGAGCACCGTTTTTAGTCGGTTGGTTTTTGCCTGGCGATTGCAGCATAGCGGCGCAGCCGAACAAGGTGAGAATTTCTTATTCGAGCAGGAGCAATTCCAACACGCCGTTCATCATCGCCCTCAACAAAGGCTTCTTTATGTCGAAGGCGTTGAGTCAGGCCAGCTCGCGCTCGCCACCGCGGTGTTGCAGCAGAACCCGCAGCTCGTCAAGCGAGCGGTGCGCGCCTTGATGAAGTCGCATCGTTACGTGTTTGAGAACAAGAAAGAAGTCGTACCGCAAATGAATTCGCTACCTGGAACAGACGCCCGAGGTGGCGGAGCGATCCTACGATCTTCTGGTCACCTCGCTCAGCCGCAACGGCGAGATCACACCGATCAAGAATGGGACATTCTTACGGAAAAAAAGAAGGCGGTGGACGATGTGCGCGACTTCTCCATGCTGCGCGAAGCACAGAAAGAACTGAGGATTAAATAATACGTTGTCCGGTTCATAGGAATGGCTTTAACTTTGGAAGGTGAATCATGGCGCTGAAAGTCGAGTTAGGAAGAAAATACTCGGCAGCCGACGCGAAAGCGATCGTCGATAAACTTTATTCGATAGTGCGCGAACGCTGGGAAGTGAAGGTCAACCAGACGCCGTTTATGCAGCAGTTTATGGCGGGCAAGCTGCCGCTCAAAGTGCTGCAAACTTTTTCGCAACTGGGGCGCGTACACGATCGAGATCAACACGCTCACAGCGTGCACCGTATCATCGAAACATTACTTTTTCAAAGTAAATCGCGATCTGATGGGGCCGATCGGCGAGAAAGATCGCCGATGAGTTCATTCACCCCAAGCCGCCGGGCCATTTTCTCGTCATGCTGCAAACCGCGCAGGCTTTCGGCCTGACCGAAGAAGAAGTTTTCACGACGCCGATGCTGTCTGAGTTTCGCGGCAAGATCGATTTCATGCGCGGCATCGTCTACGAAGGGCACCGCAGCGGAGTGGTACTGCGGCTGTGACGACGGAAGAGCAGATCGGCTCACTGGTCGGCGGCTTGTTACAAGGCGCTGACCGACGCATTACGGCTTTGACCGCGACAAAGCGACTTACTTCGCGACTCATGTCGAGGCTGATCTTGCCGAACATGAGGAAGGGGTGATGGGCCACGCGAGCTTCAATCGCATGGCGCTGCAAAGGTTGTTGAAACGGGCGCGGCCGATGAGCGGCCGACTTACGGCTTGGAATATTGCGCCATGACTTCGGTGGATCTGCATGGCGTGATGTTGCGCTCGGCGATGGCAGAGGCGGAGCGGGAATTGATGTAGGGGCGACCCTGCGGTCGCCCGATCACGCATGGACGGAGGATATCATGATCGAACAGAAGTGCGCGGCATCGTTTTGCCGAGTCCGACGGTATTTCTTGAAGACGGGAGCGTCGATGAGAAACTCATGCGCGAGCTTACCGACTGGTTTGTCGCCTGCGGCGTGCATGCGTTTTTGTCTTGGGTTCTTACGGCCAGGGACCGGCGATGACGCCGGAGGAAAGGAAGAAAGTTGCCGAGATTATCGTTCAGCAAGTGAAACATCGCGTGCCGGTGGTTGTTCACGTCGGCGCGGTGGACCCATACACCGCCATCGATCTCGGCAAGCATGCGAAATCCATTGGCGCTGAAGCCATCGGCCACGTCGGACCTTACTATTATGCCGACCGCTCCGAGTACGAAATCATCGAGCACTTCAAGATGGTCGATCGCGCGCTCGGCATGCCTATTCTCGTTTACAACAACCCGCGCTACTCGGGTTACAATATTCATCCCGCCTTCATGGCGCGCTTGGTCGAGTCGGTGCCGGAATATCTTCGGCGCGAAGCTGGCGATGGGCAGCGTCGACGAAGCGATGGCCTACATGAAGATGGTCAAAGCACCGTTTGCGCCCTATGCTCTCGCGAGCAATTTAGTTTCGGCGATGTCCGTCGGCGTCGCCGGCACCATTAGCCCGCCGCTGGCGGTGACGCCGGAAATCGGCGTGCGATCTGCGTCGCGCCATCGACGCCGGCAAAGCCGAAGAAGCTCTGGCATTGCGAAAGAAGTGTGATCCGCATCCACGATCTTTTCCTGCGCCTCGCCGGCCCCTTCGGACGAACAATTTACTGCGAAGCCATGCGTCTTCGAGGTTTCGACGTGAAGATGTACCCGCGTTGGCCGTCAAGCCGCTTAGCCGGGATGCGTATGACGAAATGCGCGATCTGTTTACCGAGCTGAAGATCATTAATGCACCTGCCCAAGCTCGAACAGCGTAGTTCGAAGGAATTCCACACCGAGGATTGCCCTGTCGTATGCAAGCTAGATTCACAACTGCATCATTAGTCGCGCTTTGGAGTTTCTCGTTGTTTTGTGTTCGAGCTTCAGCAGACGAGCGCGTGCGCATGGCTTTATCTGTGCGAAACGTCGTCTTTCTGCCGTTTTACTACGCCAAAGATACCAAGATCTTTGCTAAGCACGGGTTGAACGTCGAGTTGATTCAGATGCGCAGCGATCTGCAGCTTGCCGGATTAGCTTCTGGGAAATCGATTTCACGCCGTCTGGTCCGGTCCCGCCGGCGCCGCCATCGCCAACGGTTTTCCGCTGAAAGCGCTCGCGATTCTTTATCGCGCGCCGTTATTACTTCTTTGGTGAGCCCGGCCGGCGTTTCGAGCGCGAAAGAGCTCGAAGGGAAAACGGTCGCGGTTTCCCGCATCGGTTCGAAAGCCACCGGTACGGTTCGCTCATACTTGAAAGTGGCGGGGCCGACCCCAAGAAAGTAACGTTTATTCAAACCGGCAGCACAACCGTAAAGCCTGACTGCGCTCCAACAGGGTTCGGTCAGCGCCGCGGTACTAGCCCCCTTTTACGGGAATCATGGCGGAGAAAGGGTACAAGATCCTCGGCCGAAGCCGATCTCTGCTGGCGGACGCGCCATGGCTCGGTCTGGTTGCCAGTCGGCAAAAACTCGAACGCCAGCCCGAGCAGGCAAGAAACATACTGCGCTCCATGCGCGACGTAGATCGCCGTGATCAAGCGCGAAAAGCCGGCGATTGTTTCTTACATCGAAAAAAACTTCAAAGTGAGCGCGGCCAACGCCAATAAATCCTACGACGACATTATGGGAGTGACCGTGGAGTCGCTCCGGTGTTACGCGACAGAGCAAATTCAAAAATATCTCGATGGCTCTTTTGCCCGCGGCGAGATTCCCAAGCGCTTGACCGTCGGCGACATGTTCGATTTCTCCATGCTGCGTAACTTGAAGTGAGCGATGCAATCGATTTTGACTTTGTTGGTCATGCGATTCTAAGGAGTTTGCGATGAGTGAAGATCAAAGACCGGTGATTGATCCCTTGCCGCGGGCTATCACCTGCGTGCCAAGCCCTTGTGCGACGGCCGGGTTAAAATGAAAAACTTCGAGCTCAGAGCCGTGCCGTTCCAAGAGGATGGCGCCGGGCATGAAGAATTTCTCGCGGGCAAGTACGATACCGGGGAGTTTTCTCTGGCAAATTACGTTGCGCTGAAGAGCCGCGACGCGCCGTTCATGGCGATTCCGGTGTTTCCCAATCGCGAAGTTTCGCCACTCCTACATTTTCGTGCCGGAAAATTCTCCGCTGAAAGAGCCGGCTCAGCTCAAAGGCAGGAAGGTCGGCATTCTCGGCTGGCTCAATACCGCCGGCCTCTGGGCGCGGGGAATGCTCAGCGACGAATACGGCGTAAAGCCACAAGATATTCATTGGGTCATGCCGCGCAAAATGAAGCTGGATCTCACCCTGCCGACCGGCACCCGCCTGGATGTGGTGCCTGGCAGGATTCGCTCGCGGCGCGCATGTGCTCAAAGGCGAATTCTGACGCGATCATCGTGCCGGATTTTCCCGAAGAAAAGGGATGGCGGCGGTTGTTTGCCGATTCGAAAACCGTCGAGCAAGATTTTCGGCGCACCGGTGTTTTCCCGACCAGCCACGCGATTACTTTTCATTCGTCTTATTTGGAAAGATATCCATCGGCGGCGCAAGAAATGTTTAACGCTTGTCTCGAAGCGAAAAATCTCGCCCTGCGCGACGATGCCGACGCGACCTATTCGAACTTCGCCTGGAACCGGCAGGTTTGGGAAGAGCAGCAGGCGGTTCTCGGCGCCGATCCGTGGAAGTTCGGTATCAAAGGCAACGAGAAGGCGCTCGACGCATTGATTCGCTATGCCGACGAGCAGGGGTTGCTGGCGAAGAAAATGACCATCGCCGATCTGTTTCTTCAGATCGATGAACCGCAATCGTAAAGGGGGAACTCAGACAACATGGCAATTACCACCCATGAGCATCAGGGACACGGCGACCACGGACACGATCATGAAGGCGCCGTCGGGCCGCTTTACGCACCTGCACCAGTGTTGGCATCGATATCGGTTCTTCGACTTCCCATCTGATGTTTTCCCAGCTGCTGATCGGTTATCCGTCGGTGCTGCAGCGAAAACCGATCGTGCTCGGAACGCAATGTGATCGCGCGCTCGCCGATCTTGCTCACGCCTTTCAGCGGCGATTGGAACATCGAAGCCGGTCCGCTGAGCGAAGCTGGTCGACGATACATTCAAGCCGCGGGATTGACCCGCGACGACATTGACACCGGCGCGGTGATCATCACCGGCGAAGCGGCGCGGCGCGACAACGCCCAGAAGATCGCCGAGCTGTTTTCCGACGAAGCGGGACGTTTCGTGTGCGCGACCGCAGGACCGAAGCTCAGAGACGACCATGGCGGCGCACGGCTCCGGCGCGGTGCAGCAGAGCCGCGAGCAAGGCCTGAGTTCTGCTCAACATCGACCGTCGGTGGCGGCACGACGAAAATCAGCCTGATCGACAATGGCAGGATCCGCGCAACGACCGCTGGTCAATATCGGCGCGCGACCTGGTGGCCCACGACGGCGCGGATGTGATCGTGCGCTTGGAAAAAGGCGGTCGGCGGTTTCTTACAAGATCTTGGGCAGCGGCTGGATTTCGGCGCGAGAGTTCCCCGATGATGCTGCGCAGCTCAGCTCCGCAAGTCGGATGGCGCAAGCGCTCTTCGGTGCGCTGACGACCAGCCGCACAACCGTGGGAGGATTTTTACGTGATACCGGGTTGGGCGAACTGCCGGCGATCGATGGCATTCTCTTCTCGGGCGGCGTTTCGGAATATATCTACTCGCGCGAGGCCAAGGTGTTCGGCGACTTGGGTCCGTATTTGCAGGCCGAGCGATTCGTCGCGAAGCGGAACGTCGCGGTTTCAATATTCTCGAAGCGGGCGAGGGCATCCGCGCCACCGTCATCGGCGCGTCGCAGTACACCGTGCAATTGAGCGGTGAGACGATCTTCATTCCTAAATCAATGAATTTGCCGGTGCGTAATTTACGTGTCTTTGTCGCCAATGTTCGGCTGGGATGCGCCGGTTGCCGCTAATTCCGAGACCGCGCTGTGAAGAAAACTCTCGGCGCGCGCGATCCGGAAGTGCGCGGCACGCCGTTCGTGCTGGCATTTTCGACGCCGCCGTTTACCGGAACTACGGCGCCGTGCAAGACATGGCGCGCGGCATCGACCGCGCGCTGGAACTGCTTGCCGGCCGAAGATCGCCCGGTGGCGTTGGTTTTTGTGCAGCAACATCCAGCCCAGGTAGTCGGCGGCATGCTCTCGGCGAAATGGAACATGCCTTGTGTCGACGAGGTGAGCTTGGTCGAGCTCGACTTTATCGACATCGGCGAAGTGGTCGAGTAGAAGGTTTCGTGCCGGTGGTGATTAAAAGTTTGGCCTTCGGGGTATGATATGAAATCGGCCTTTTTCGCGATTCGCTAATTTGGTCAGCACGGATGTTGATGGATTTTTATCTTTCAGTCGAGAGGTCAAAGAGCTTTGGCTCGAGCAGGAGATTCCGGCGCGGCGCGGCGTCAAAGTCCTTCGGATGATATCGATCGCTTGTTGGACGGTGGAAACTTGCATGTGATAAGAACCGAAGGAATACAGCCGATACATGAAGTTATATAATGAAGTATTAGGAACACTCTAAGAAAATTAATTGCCCGAAGCCATTCTGGCCCAAGGCAAACAACGTAAAAGCTGAAAAACCTGGTTTCGATAGGGGAAGGATCCATGGGCGCGGCAAATGGCATCGAAAAAAATGTGGGAAGAGTTAGTCGGTTTGTGTAATGCGCAATTTAGTTCGGCGCCGTTCAAACGCCTGCTCAGCGCAAAGTTCACCCAGGCGCGTGCGCAGCAGTATTCCATTCAAGTGGCCTACTACGTGCAAAATCGGCGCGATTGTTGGGGTTACGTCAGGGCTCGGCGCCGTTCGAAAATCAAGAAGCTGATCTGGCAGCACGAAGAAGACGAGCTGATCGGTCAAAAAGCGCAAGGCAAGGTCGACCACATCACATTGGCGGTGCAAGAAGGCGAAGTGTTCGGCCTCAGCGCGGAGGCATTCGAGCGGACCGCGCGTCTCGAAGGCGGCGAGGTTTGTTTCAGCGCGTGGATTCGTCTGGCGCAGCGCTCCTGGTTGGAGGCCATCGCCGCATCGGCGATACTCGAAATGCGTAATTCCGGCAGAGTTGATCGAAGGCGGCTCCTTATCGCAGCGCATCGGCGCCATGTTCGAGCGCGATCTCAACGTATTCCCATGAAAAAGCAGATTAACAACGCCGAGCACGTGGTCATGGACGTGGAACATGCTCATCTGTTGATGCAGGTGGCGCGCACATACGCCACGACGGACTCGACCCGCCAGGCGATCCTGCGCGGCGCAAAGAGTCTGATGATCGACACCGGGTTTATCGCGGTCATCTCGCCGACATAGTCGAGAGCGCTGCCGTAGGCACACGCGATTTTCCGCGGACAAACGGAGGAATAATAGCTAGCGGATCTCGTGAGCGATTTGCTGAAAACGCTGGACCAGATGGTCAACGATCAGTTCGACAGCGTGGAGTTCAAGAATTTTCTTGCCGTGCCGCTTGACGCTGGAGCGCGGGCGCTTTTACGTCATTCAAATGCTGCTCTATACCAGCAACCGGCGCGACTGCTGGGGCTACGTCCAGAGCGGCGCGCCACTGGAAGTCAAACGCGTCATTTGGCAACACGAAAGCGACGAGCTGATCAACGATCCACGCGCGCGGCATGGATCATTACGCCCTCACGGTCAAACAGGGCGAAGTCATCGGTCTCAAGCCTGAAGATTTCTCGCGAGGCCGAGATCCCATCGATGGTGCGCGCATGCTTTTACGCCTGGCACCATATCGCCATGCACAATCACTGGCTGACGGCTTACACGGCGTCGCACATGCTCGAACGGCGCAACAACGGCAAGATCGTCAAAAACGGCGGCATGTCGTACCGGGTCGGCAAGAAATTCGAAAACGAGCTTGGGATCAATTTAAAGAAGATGATCTCACTCGACGTTCACGTGGTCGCCGATACCGGGCACTCGGAAAATATTTCCGAGATGTTCGAGCGCTATGTCAAAACTGGCGAAGACCGCGACCTGGTTCTAAAAGGTGCACAGGATTCGATGGCGATCGATCGCGCCTATCGCGGCGCGCTCGGTTACTACATGGAGCAGATTAACTGGAGTTACGCTTGCCGATACGGATGATGGAGACTTTTGCATTTCAAAAGTGGCTTCAATCTGTGAGTTAGGAGGACATAAAACACTGATGAAGAATTTAAATCTCAACGAGGCATCGGCTTATTCACGAAAGAGTCCGTACGACATCTATCAGGAGTGGGGAAGGAATTCCGGTACATACAAAGATTTCATTATTCCGGACCTGCTGAAGTTGGAGCTCGGCGATTGGACGCGCACCGGCGGCAAGGCGGCCTTTGCCAACATGGACGGCGCCAGCGGCACTTTTTGCGATACGGTGATCGAGGAAATCGCGCCCGGCGGACAGCTCAAACCGGTGCGACACATGTATGAAAAGGCGATTTTCATTCTCGAGGGCCAGGGCGCGACGACGATCTGGAATGAAGGCGGCAAGAAGCACACGCTCGAGTGGCAGAAGGGAAGTCTCTTTTCCACGCCGCTCAACACTTGGCATCAACATTTCAATGCTCAAGGTAGTGCGCCGGTGCGGATGATCTCTTTGACCAGACGCGCCGGTGATTATCAATCGCTATCGCAACCTCGACTACATTTTTAATAATAGTTTTATTTTCTCCGATCGTTACAGCGGCGGTGCCGATGAATGGGGCAAGGGCGGGCGATACGTCCCCGAAGTAAAAAAGGGCGCGTCCAGAATCGAACTTCATCGCCGATTTGTGGGGATTTCAACCCATCGAGTACAAAGAACGAGGCGGCGATAACCGGACCACGCTCTTCGAGTTCGTCGATAACACCATGAGCGCGCATCTGTCAGAGTTCCCGGTCGGCAAATGCAAAAAGCCCACCGTCACGGCGCAGGAGCGCATATCGTGATGCTCACCGGCGCCGGGTATTCTTTTCTTTGGCCGGAGGGCGAATACGGCACCAAGAAACGCGTCGAGTGGGGGCGCATGAGCATGTTCGTGCCGCCGATGCAGTGGTGGCACCAACATTTTAATCCTGGAGCCGAGCCGGCGCGTTATCTCGCGGCTCAAGCCTTGGGTTTTAAGTTCAACGTCGAGGATCTCAAGGACGCTGGGGAAGACGTGAAGAGGTGGCGGTGCGCAGATCGAATACCAGGATCAAAATCCGGAGATTCACTAGGTATTTCTTTCCGAGTGCGCGCGGCGCGGCTGAAGCGCGCATGCCGATGTTCGGCACCTGAGCCTTCGTCAAGGTTTTCATAATGGTCGCAGTCTAGCGGGAAGCCGGTGGCAACCATGTCACCGGCTTCGCTGTGTTTGCCTCACGCACCATATTATGAACTTCATGGCGGTCATTGGGAGCGACATCGAGGGTACCGGTAAGCATCTGGATAGAGGTCCCCCGCATAGCACATCCCGCGAGAGGGTAGAGATTTTCCTGAGCCAATTTAACGCGCTTTTGCTATCATAACCAGCCGGTTATAAAACGGGTCGCTCACGTCAAAGACTCAAATGCAATCACCGAAACCAACATCAGCGAACGCGGGTTTTTCACGCTACTTGAGCTCATCGTCGTCGTAGCTGTGTTAGGTATTCTTGCGGCTATAGCGATCCAGCAGTTCTCACTCTTTCGCAGCCGTGCCGTGGATCGCGTCCATGCGTTCGGATCTAAGAATGGGGCGCTGGCGATGGAAAGTTACTACGGAGAATTTTTGGACTATCCGACGACTCTGAGCGCGATGCAGAGTCGTCGGTTATCAAACCAACGGCGTGACAATGACGATTAGCGTGACCTCGCCATCGACCTTCACCTTGAACGCGCCAATGCCGAGGCAGCTCAGCCGAGCTTCACTTTCGACAGTACCACTGGTTTGATCAATTGACCGGGATGGTCGGGATCCTCGTTGGAAGCCGGCAAAGACAGTTGCGGCCTTCAACCGCAGATTAAACTTTAGAACTAGGGCGGCGACATCAAATTCACGGCTTTCATTCTGCCAATCTCTCCTCGAGCTATTTCGGCGTGCGCAGGGAAAAATGTCTGGCCAGTCACGAATTTCATTGGCGTCGGAAAGTAAATAACGCACGAGACCGACGATTTTCGAATTTGTGGGTGAGGCCGTCCATCAGCGGTGGAATTTCTTCGCGCTTTTGAAACTGTTCCTCGGTATAACCGATTCGCGACATCGGCGTGTCGGTGGCGCCGGGGCGAGGGCTGCAGTTGACCGTGATATTGTCCGGGCGCCAGTTCACCGCGGGCGATTTGGTGAAAGCGATTACGCCGGCTTTCGACGCCGCATAATGGGCGGAGCGCGGCGCGCCGGCGACCCCCTCGGCCTGGAAGCGATACTAAGTATGCGGCCCTCTTTCTCGGCATCATGTGTCTCGCGAGCGAGGCGCAGAAGAAACACACCGCTTCAGATTGATTCTCATCAGCCGGTCCCAGACTTCCTCCGGCATGTCGATCACCGGAATGCGATCCATGACTACCGGCACCGCAAAAGCGTAATCGATCTGACCGTATTTAGCGATAGCCTGGCGCATCATCTCGGCGACGCTCTCCAGGATCGCCGACGATCGACTTTGACGGCGATGGCGGCGCCGCTTGTTGTCGCGAATCCACGCGCGACCTTTTCCGCGGCTTCCGCTTCGCGTAGTCGGCAACCACAACGTTTACGCCATCCGTGGCCAAGCCCGCAAATATCGGAGCAAATTCCCCCGGCGCCGCCGGCGGTAGCAAGCGATAGTTTTACTCATATTCAAATACTCCTTAAAAATGATTTTTACTGACGCGCTCACCGGCGTTTAGCGCCAGTCAAACTTTGCGGGCGGTGGTTACGATCGTAATTTTCCGCAAGCCAATGCCACCCCGACAGTCGCTGAATGTCTCCAAAGCGTATCGACCTCGCTTAAGCGATTTTAGCTGCTTCAGTCGGCGCCACGACCACCAGCTTGCTCCGGGCGAATAATCCGCCGCCGTCCAAGCGATTCCACGAAGCGTTCTGGGCCGGAGGCGGCTGAAATAAGCGCCTGCCGTTGGAGCGCGTAGACGTTACCTGTTTTCACCGCGGCAGATCATTCCAGCCGTTGGGTTTCGCAGCGGCGTGGATTCTTTGACAGCGCGGCGCACATCGAAGACCGCAGAGGCATCAGCAAGATCCCGTCTGGCTTTGCATCGAGAGCGACTTTGCCACTCGATCTTGAACGAGTGGTTCGCCTTTGCGGCCCAGCGGATCGAAGCCTCCGGCGAGTGTGACTGCTCAGGTACCCAGTGGCCGGCAACGTAGAGCGGCAGGCTCAAACGCATCGAGACAAACGACGCGCGGGCGATACTCGGGTTCGCGGATGCCGACTTCGTCTATGCGTCGACGCAGATCCTGGACTAAAGCTTCGGCGGCCGTTTCCGCGGCCGGTGGCGCCTCGAAACGCGCGAAATGTCTTCCAGGACATCGGACCAAGGGGTGTGGATTGAGCGATAGAATCGCGGGCATGCGCGGCAGCCGTTGCGCAGCTTTGAGCAACGTCATCGTAGTCGAGGAGGCAGCACACGTCGCAAAGTCCTTGTGTCAGGATGACCGTCGGGACGGATGCGAGGAAAGCGGCTTCGTCGATCGAGTACAAGCCTCTGCCTGCGGGAAGCATTCGCCGACTCTGCGATCGATCTCCGGGCAGGACAATTGACTCGAATCAATGACACTGCGAACGACGACAGGCTTTGGCTTTTGCCTCGTGGGGATAGTCGCACTCGTGGGTCAGCCGACGATCTGATCGCCGAGGCCGAGCAAATAAGCGATCTCCGTCGCGCCGGGCAGCAAGGAACAGATTCGCATGCGTGTATGATTAGCTTAGTCCGTTGATTATGCCACTGCGTGATCTCGATGCGCAGCCTTTCCGCTCGTGGGAGTTCTTTGGCCCCGGCTCGGAGAAGATCCGCGCGAATGCGCGGGAACTACGGCTCAATCCACGCTCGCCGAAGCGGTTTAGTTCAGCGCCTCCCCCACGCGCGCACGCCACTTGCCGGCCTGACGATCACATGCGCCTCGCCGGTTTGTACGACGCGGTTTTCCACTCATCACGTCATTGCACGGCATTTGCAAGCTTCATGCGGAGGCGGGTTTGAAGTGCAAAGAATCATCCCGGGCGCGATAGATAATATCCTGGATTCTCTCATCTGGAATTGGCTGGACCGACCACGGGACGACGAAAGGTTGGCGATGCCGCCCAGAATGGAGCACGGCACGCCCGGAGCGGTCTTCGGCGTCCGGATTGCCTCGGCTCAGCGCCGCTGTGGATCAGCCTGCAAGCGCTCGCCGCAGGCGAACTTGGTTTTGCCAGGCACAATAGAAGGCGACGCAGATCGATGGAACAGTTTGATCAGCCGTCGCCTATCGCGGCTCGATAACATTCGTAGCCACGGGAGTTTTGGTTCCGCCGGCGACGATCTGAGTGGTTCGGGCTTTCCTGAGCCCGGCCAGCCTTGCGCCGCAGCGTCGATTTCCTCGCTGATGATTTGCCCCTCTTTCAGCTGGCGTGTCGGTCGGTCGAAACCTCCTCAAAGTCGCTTTGTGTGGCTTCGACGTCGAGCGCGATGGAAAGACGCGCGGGATCTTCGCCGGTTCTCGGCAAACATCGCGGCAGAAACGTGAGCAACCAAATATCGCCTGGGTGACGCGCCGCGGACGCGCGGCGCGTCGAATAACTCTCGATGGCGTTTTCGCCGGCGGCCACGGCGCGCCAGACCACCTCATGTGTTCTCTCAGTACTTTTCATCTGCGGGTTCATGGATCGGACCGGCATCGGCACCCCATTTCTCAATGGCCAGAAATTGTACGCCGGGAGCGCAGCCTTGAGATTTTCAAAAAAGTGGCGGCGACTAGACCTCCGGATCGCAGCGGCTGCCGCTGAGCTTGGCCACGCCGATGCGCGCCCCGGATTATTGAAGCCGGAGATTCTTGAACTCCGCAGCGATTGATTTTGAACCTTCACCTTGGCCGATAACGAGTTTTCCGTCCGAGCGCCAGGCGTTTAATCCGGTTCTTCCCAAAAGCGCGGTTGCGCGCGGTGGAAACGAGTGCATGAACCGGCTTGGAATCGTCGCGGGAAAATAACATCGGCGCTGCCGCGCGCCCGCCGATTTGCGTGAGATAGCGAGGATAAGCGGTGTCGCCGCTAGCCAGCGCCAAGATCGCGTCGAGGTTCCATTATGGCTTCGCCATGATCCATCGCACTCGCCGACCAGCGGCGCTCGCGCTCGGCCCGCGAAAAAATCGGAATCATGACGTTGATCTTATCGTTCTTGACATCCGCCGCGTGGGCGTCTCCGAGCGACGTGAAGTGACGCACGCAGAAGCGGAGCGCAGCGCTCGTCGTTGCCAGCGACTGAAGAAACGCCCGCCGGGAGGAGAAAAAGACTTCGATTTGATTTGGAACTGCGACTCATAGGCTCAGTCTTCCCCGTTAGTTACGCTTGGCGGTCATCACTTGCTTAATCAATACCAAGCTTACTAGATTCGCACTCACTGCGCCAGGCGGAATCTTCCTGCGGCACGTCCATGATCATGCGCGTGAGTAAATAGAAGGCGCGGTCCGATGGAGTCGAGCAGCACGTGTATTCACGCGTCACGGCGATGAGGCGCAGTAATCCTGCAGGCCGAAGCGCTCGATCGCCGGCGCCTTGGTATTGAGCGCCGCGAGCCGCATCGGTGCCGCCGCCTTCTGCGACGATCATCGACCACGAGCGTCTTGCCAAGCTCGGCGTAAATCTCCTGGGCGTGTTTGGCGAGCGCACGCGACGCGGCGGTGTGCCTCAGTGGCGGGCGGCGGCGCTCGAAACTCATCTCGACTTTGGCCTCGGGCGAAAGCTGTTTCTTGATCGCGTCACGCACTCTTTTTTCGATGGCGTCGTAGTCGGCCACAGGCGCAGCACGCGCACGTCCGGCGACGGCCTGGGCGCTGGGCGGGATCATGTTGCGCGTAGTGCCCGCGGTTGCCAGGGTCAATTCATTTTCAGCCCCACTGCTGGATCGAGAAATCGCGGGTTTGAGCATGCCTGATGGGCGAGCTCGTAAAGACGTGTTGATACTCCTTGCTCCGGCGCCGTCGCCGGGTGCGACGCGCGGCCTTTGACGGTGAGCGTGACTGGAAGCGATGCCGCTGGTCGCGAGCGACAACTCTGTCCGACTCCGGCGCGCGAGGATTCGACGGAGAAAGTTGCGTCGTGCTCGGCGCCGAGCTGGAAATTATGCTGCGCGAGCCCGGCGAGCTGATCTCCTCGTCGGCGTTGATGAGCACGGTGAGGGTGCCGTATTGCTGGAAGTTCATCGCTTTGAGAATCGCCAGTCATGTGCAAAATCAACCGCGATTCCCTGTTTGTCATCGGCGATTCCCAGGCCGTAGGCGCTGATCGCCGTCGATGCGGAAGGTTGCTTAGCCAAGCATGCCGCCGCGCGGTAAACCGTGTCACATGTGCGCGATCAGCCGCGGATCTTCTCTTCGTTCCCGCTGCCGGTGAACGCATCGCGCGCACCATCTTGCCGATTTGCTCCGGGCGTGTCTTCCATCTTGTAGACATCGCTCGGCGCCACTAATTCAACTTTGCCGCGAGATCCTTCAACTCGTCCGGCGATAAGATCGGCGAGTTTGCCGAGCCTTCGAAAATCGACTGCCGGTCTCGATCGAAACCAATGCCCTCAAGCTTTCGAGAGCAGCGCGGGTCTTTTCTTTTTCGCCAAGGAAAAAATCGGCTGCGTTCGGCTGAGCGTATGCGTGCAGCGAAGTGCCTGCGACCATCAGAGTCAGAGCGACTCCCGAGATAATCCAACCACGTCGATGATTTCATGGGACGTCCCCTCCCGAAGGTTGGGGCGTGACAGCGGCTCGATGAGGCGACGAAGAAGCCTCTGACCGACAATCGTCAGCTCGGAGAGATTAGATATTCGATCTGGATGGGGCCGTCAACCAAAATCGGTCATCGATAGATAGAAGCAGATACCATTCATCCGGTTACGCTGAGGACGTCGCGCATCCTTCGAAGTCTCAGGGACTAAACGGAGGATAGATTGAATCCTCGGAGAGTTTCCGTCGAGCGAAGCATGAGTGCCTTCTTTGCAGCAACCCGGCTGAATTCCAGCGTACCACGTTCGTAGCCCTGATCTTCCCGGTAGCCGCCTTTGCCTCGGCCAGATTTTATCCAAGGCTCGCGACCGAACTTCGAGGCTCGGATGTATCTTCAGCATGTTTGTAGCCGAGCTGGGTTTCGACTGCGCAGGCGCAGCGGCGCGCCGTTGTCGACAGGCAGCGGCTGATCGTTCAGCTCGTAGGCGAGGATGGTTTGCGGATGAACAGCGTCGATCAAATCAATGCTTTCAAAATAGTTAGTGCCGTCGCTATCCGTATCCATGCAGCGAAATACGACATATTTCGCTCGCGGCCGCCGGCTGTACTTTATTCATAATCTCTTCCAGCCGCACGCCTTTCCATTTGCCGATCACGCTCCAGCCTTCGACGCAATCATGGCGCGCAATCTGCGTACGCGAAGGCATCGCTTTTGAGCTCAGTGAGGGGAGAAGCTTGCTGGTTGCGTGACGACGCCTCGAGACGGTCAAGGCGCCACTCTTGTCCACTGGTTTTTGCGTCGGCCCGCGTAGTCCATGGTGATCGGTGGCGGGGTTTGCCGTTGCTGCGGAAATTTTGGCGGTATATCTTTGGCGCGCTGAATTTCGGGGCGAGCTTGTTACGGCCGGCGAGCAAACGCTGTGCGCGCCGGTTGCGTGCTCGGCCAATTCGAGCAGTGACTGAAACTCTGTCATTCCGGCTGAGTGCGTCGAAGTTTTGTCGCAGCCGCTCAGCAGAAAAGCCTCGCGCCTTCGCTCAACGTTCCGAGAGCAAGTTGCGCCGAGAGAAACTAGGATTTAACTTCGTCATTTTCTCTGTCTCCTCCTCCCGCGCCTGGTGAATTCGCAGCCGATTTTTATTTTCGAGCCGCTGCGCCGGCTTTGCCGTCGTGTCGCGCAGGCAATGTTTGTCCTGACTTGGAGCCTGGACTTCCAGGCTGGACGTTATCAGCTTCGGCTTTCGAGCTTCGGCGTCGACCGGTTCCCAAGTCGCCGGAGCGCTCTCGGTGGGCTTGGATCGCAGGCGGCAAAGTTTTTCTCTGTACCAACCGGTCTGTCATGGAGCGCATGTTCGGTGGCACCCGCCTTGAGTCGCAAAAACCATGTGAACACGTGCCCCGGGCTCTGCAGGGAGAGAAAGCCAAACGCAAGAATAAAATAGAACCGCGCGCGCCGATTGGCGGCCGCAAGGCAGCCGCCGGCAGCCAGTTGAAAGCGACGATTCAACTGCGGTGATCATCATGCCATGCCCGCTCAATAGCACCCGAAGCGGCGTCAAAATCTGCGGAAGACGCGCTGGTGTACGCCATACTGCCGCGGCGGGTTGCGCAATTCGTCCATTTCACCTGCGGCGAATGTTTTTCTCGGGGTTTGCAAGTAGTAATAGCGACCATTGCCGGAGCACGCGCCCGGCGTGATCGCCTGAACGGCAAAAAGATTTGCGCAGTAGATGGCCGACGGCAAGGTTGTAAAAGAACACATAAGAGCAGGCCGTTGAAGGCGCATGAGCAGCCAGCCGACAGAAATGCCAGCGCCGCGCGCCACCGGGAATAATAAGCTGGAATGGTCAGCCAGCTCGGAAGAGCGCTGCGCCGATGGCTGGAAGATTTGCCCTGTTGGACGCCGAAAGCCGGTGCGTGTCGATTTGCCGTCCATAAAGATCGACGCATAACCGCGGACGTCCGCCGTCCTCTGCGTTAGATTGCGGCGATGCAGGAAGAGACATGCTTTCCGGTTCCGAGGTGCTGCCCCAGTACAGATGCGGGTGGGCGTTGAAGATTTGCAACCCGCTCATGAAACAGAATCATCAACGCGAGCGCGCTGCCCCGGTGAGTCTACCACCTGGGTGACGCGATTGATTGACGTGTAGCGCAGCGCCGATTCGTGTGCAGCTTCCACGGGATCCTCTCTCATCTTATGGATCCCGCCTTGGCGGGGATAGATGTATTGGCCTTATCATTTAGATGCGGAGAGAAAACGTTTGCGGCAGAAGTTGCTGCATGGATGCTCACGCGACGCCTTTGCCACGAAAGCTCTGTCGTGCATGGGCACTGATCGGAAATCTCTCGCACTCTCCCGGGTTCTCGAGGTCGTCAGAGGTTCGCTTGGCGCATTTTCTGCGCTTTACCTGGATGCTGTAGTCCGTGCGCGGCGATGGAAACAAGCCAAATTGCGACGGTGAGAGCGAAGCAGCGTCAGGACCATCATCATCGCGAATATCCAGTGGCATCGCGCCCCATAATGCCCTCGGCGGGGACAGCTTGTTTGAGCCAAAGCAGGATAACGATCAGCGCCGATCCTGGCGTTTCGGCGGCTGCGCGCTGGCGACGCCATCAGGCGGCGATCGTCGACCGAGCCGTCAGCGCTCGGTCCACGATCGACGGGAATAAAGGCCTGCTCCCAAATCGACCGATCGGTGCGGAGGATCTGCGCAAACCGCCTTTCGGTGACGCGCGCAGTACCGAGCGACCGAAAGCCGTCGCTGCCGCGGTATTGGCGAAAGTCGCGCCGCCGATGAAGCGCGATCCGGCACAGGACCATCAAGCCACCGCGCAAGGCCGATCTTGTTGTCTGACTGATCTTCGGCGTCGCCGCGAAGAGTTGCAACCCTGGGACCGAGCTAAATTCCGGCAGGATGTAAAAATTGGCGAAGAAATTGGCGTTGCCCCGCTTCCGGGCCCATGCGCGCGCTCTGCCGCCGCTGCCGCGTAGAACGAAGAAAAATCGATGAGCAAACCGGACAGCGCGCCGGTCGCGGGGATATCGTAGCTGCGGATTAACGCACCTGGGCGTTATTTCTCAGGAGGCGAGGGAAACCGAGCTTCTTTCGCCATCAAGTTTTTTGAGCGACCAGGTTATAAAAAAACGCGACTATTAATACTCTACCGCTCTGGAGAGCGACGACCCCATCTCAGCTTTAGGCGAGTGCCAAAAAAGATCAATCTTTGAAGTGTCTCAGATACCAGCAGATCGCTGAAATCAAACCGCCGGTCATGCACCGCCGGCAAGAGTGGCGCAGCGATCTTGCTAAATGCGCGGCTTCGCGCTTTTCAGTGTTTTCAGCTATCATCGAGGCGAGCAACACAGGCTGGCAAAGAGCGGCGAAAATAGCTGAATATATGAACAATATGTTGCTCCAGCATGGGAAGTTGTATCTGCCCGAGCCTCTATTGGGGCGCGGTCACGGGCTTTTCACTCATTAGCGGCGGCGAACGTCAGCGCATCCGAGCCGCGCCGGCCGCGCGCCCCAGAATTTTCATCGCCTTGACGGGCGATGCGCTGAACGGCAGCGATGCGATCCCGATATTGATGTAGATGGCGAGCGGTTGGCAAACTGCTGTGCCCCTGCCTTGAAAAAACAGCGCCATTCTGCGCGGCCGGTCTTGGCGATTATGAATGCGAGTCGTGGAGTCCCAGGGCAAAGGACGGAAACAGCAGTGTTTGGCAGAAATTCTTCGCGATCGGAGCCGGTCATTGCGCGAAAGTCAGTTGACCGTCGCCGGTTGTCAGTTACGAGTCGGCGCTCGAATAAAGCGAATGAGCAGACGGTAGCGCGTTTCAACACAACCAGCTGCGCGACGGCGGTTCACTCCCCGCGCCTGCTTTGCCATCGACACGGCGGCGTGAGTTGCGGTCCCCCGGTCTGGTGGCGGCGCGCTTTTCAAGCGCCAGCGGCGCCGTTGTCGCCGTGAGTATTCATGAACCAGGATCAGATCGCCAATGGGGATCTTTGATTACTGTGCCGCCGAGACAGCAGCTGGCGGCCCCTATTCGTCGCGTGCGGCCGCTCCTATCCGCGTGAGGCGCTGGGAAATTGGCCGGCGATATCCCCGGGTTCTCTGACTTGCCGGAACCATTGGACACTCCGACCTTGTATTGTCTGCGAAAGAAATGAAACTTTGTAGCGACTCGATCAGCAGCAGATAATTGACCGAAACGCCAGATCGGACCGCGCCTGGAGGCTGATTGCCGCCGAAAGTCGGTGCCTGGCCCTCGGCGGCTCAATGATCGACGCCGATATTCCAGCATCGATTCCAGCACGAGGCAACGTATGAGGTGCTCACGGTGATAGTCGAGAGTGCGCCTTGATACCAGTGGGCGAAGAATTCGTTTTCGATCGAGCATATAACCACCATAATCGCTTTGTTTAACGTTGGCGGTTGCGACCAGCGAAGGAAGAAAGCGGCGAACGCGCCATCGTCAGTGGATTGGGCTTCAATGTGATCGTAAACTCCAGGGGCGGGTTTACCAATAAACCTTTCTGAACGGCGGCGCAGAGCCGGGGGCGGCTTATGGATCTCGCTGGATCGAGGTTTCCCCACGGCGAAGGCGGAATGAGATCGATGTGGGACGTACGCACGAAGGAGTTAGCGATGCCGTTCGCATGTGAACGATCGTAAAAGCCGTATCATGGCATTCAGAGTTCGATGTTCTATAACGCCACCGAGTTGTTCATCGCTCCTGCGAGATTTCTCGAGCAAAGTGCTCGAGGCACGCTGCCGCATTCCATCCCCAAATTAAGTGGGGTTGTCTTTGGCAGCTCCAGCGCGATGGCCAGCATGTTCAGGCAGTATCCATCGTTCTTTGATTACCCAGATCGGATTGTTCGATATGGCCGCCCGGCCGACGGCGCGCTGCAGTCTGACGCCGATGTTATCGAGACCGAATCCACCTGGAAAACGTTGCGTCGATCGGCGTCCTTGCGATTCACCACCAGGTAAAAATTAAGCAGCAGCTTTTGGAAAGTCGCGTTCGAGCTTTGATCGCCTTCGCGCCGCGCCGTTCATCGTGACTTGCCAACGCGCCAGAGCGGCGCAGGCGTGCACCGGAGGATTGACGATCACCGAAGGCCATCGTAGGCCAATTGCCGTTGGTGCATGTACCGCTCGCGTCGTCTGCGCGAGCAAGAGTTGATTTCGCAGCGGGCTTTGAATCTGACGATCGCCAGCGCGACGCAAGCGAAAGAAGGCAGATCCCAAGCGGCGTACCATGATTCAGCTATCCGGCATCAGCCGACATCCGCGTTATACTGGCGGCGAATGGCGCCATTCATGGTTTGTGACCATTGAGCCGATCGCGCGGCAGCTTCGGGTCCGCTGGGTTCACTTTGCTTTGCAGGCCAGCGGTTGAGATCGTAGTGGTAAAACTGCTTGCTCCACAACAATCGGCGGCGAAACGCCTGGCGCATGACGTTTGGCGGATCCGCAACCATTTCGACATGCGTGCGATCGCTCATCCGCTTCATCACGTCGTTGCGCGATCTGTTGATCCAAACATTTGTTCAGGATCCGGCGCTGGCGGGCGCGCCACGGCGAGCCTGAACTGCACGATCATGGTTTCGCCGGCCGGCAGGTCAGTGCAATGCGCCACCGCTTTGGTGCCATGAAAGTCGTTCGGATTAACCGCTGTCTTGACGCCGTGCCACGACAAAATCGTTTATGTCTTTGACGTTGGCGATGAATTCTCGTAGTTGAAGATACGGCGGTTATTATTCGTGTCGTTCCTCAGTAAACAATAAATTCAGGGGGCCGCACCTTCGCGGTGAGGTAACGCGGGCCGCAGCAAGTGAGTGGTCACGAGCGGCGGCCACGACCTCGGCCGACGGGTCTCGACGCAGTTTTGGTTTGCGCTCTGTCGAGACCCCGGAGACCAGAGTGTTTGCCCGAAACCAGGCGGTCGGTAGGAGATGCAGTCACCTTGGATCGGGGGCCGCGGTTGACGCTTCGATCTGGATATCAGGATATCGTATTCTGGGCCGGCTTTGGCATACTCGATAAACACGTCAAAATAGCGGTCGTCGTCGAAAACATGGTGTCGATCGTCATTCGTTAGATCTGCTTGCTGCGACGTCGGAGTTTCCATCTCCGACAAGTTGACTGTAGAGCTTCGCGCTGGGCATTATGGCGAAAAACCTCGCAGCGGAGTGGGTCGGCGTCGGGTCGAGATGGTAAGTAGTATTCTTTGACGTCTTCGCCGTGATTGCCTTCGTTGCCAGTGAGGCCCGAGTGATCGTTCTTTAAGAGTGGGTCTTTGCCGTTCCATAGCGCCAGCGCGAAACAAATAAACTGTTGGCGATCGCAGATACGCCAAGCCCGTCTCCGCCCAGCGGTGGCGGCGCGGCTGCGCGCGTGGTCGTGGGAAAATAGTCCCACACGGTGCCGTAGGCGCTGCCGGTCTTCCAGCATCGTGTTGTGCCCCACTGGCAGCTCGAGAGGTGAGCTGGCGTTTCCAGTGGCGCTGGCTGCTGATCTTCCTGCAGTCTTCGCGTTTAACACCACGGAAAAAAGCCCGTCGCCGTGGATTTGCTTTTCCGCCGAAGCTGTTTCTTTTTTTATATTAGCATCTTTTGCGCACTTTGGGAACCGCCGCGTTTCCCAGTACGGCTTGGCGCGACTAAACGTAACCACCATCATCCAGAATCGACAGGGATATTCGGCACAAAGGAAAGAACGCTCTTTTTAATTGATTGAAAGAATCTTCATGGCGATTAGCGTTCATTTGCGACGTCATCTGCCGCTACGGTCTGCTGCGGACGAAAGCTTAGACCGGTTTCTCCACCCAGGCGACGCGGTCCAACCGCAGCTCAACCTCGGCAAGGGACCAAAGCTTGAAACGGACAGCCGCGCCTGGCGTACGGACTACTCTTCACGCTCGGCGATCAGAAACATGGCCGAGCCCGGCGGCGGATTCAATGCTCTAGCAGCGGAGGAGAATTGAGCGCGCCGCTTTGGCGGTACTCCACGCTTCCGGACGCGCAGCCAGGCTTCGGCGAAGGAACCAGCGGTATCAAGCCACGGCCAGATAACGCCTTGATGTCGCGTCACGCGCTCGCGTACCTGCAAATAGTGCGCTACATGAAGAAGCACAACCGCCGGGCGCAGAGCATCAAGCCCTGCCGACGGCGTCAAACCGGCGCTCGGCGATGAAACGGTCGCGCACTGTTGTGGATAATTCTGCTGACGAACCGACGGCGCGGAAGAACGATTCGGTCGCAGGTTGGTCGGCTTCCCGAAGCTGGTGATCGGCGTCGACGACATGTGGATCAGTTATATGATCAGTGTTCCAAAGCGTCAGCGAAATTGTCGAGGCGCGCGCAGCCACGGTTGCTGGCGATCATTGAACTGGCTGCGATCATAAGCCGTTGAGCCGGCGCTTCAACTTCCTGACCGGCTTTGTCGCGC
>ERZ1370068.1974-contig-11935_pt1 | contig 93638 bp, 155 predicted proteins | sample MGYA00561227_ERZ1370068 | MGnify/ENA primary metagenome ERZ1370068 (study PRJEB38410, sample SAMEA6850437) | metagenome | study: Metagenomic assessment of the ecological functions of the soil: analysis of the soil microbiota associated with the... | reverse complement strand
TAAAGCTGGTTCAGGGTTACGTGTTGCTGGTAGCGAGGCGGGCGCTGAAGATCTGCCGCACCCACACTCGACGAACTAAATGCTCGGCGCGGGTGTTCCACCGCGGGCGAGGGTGGTGCAGTTGATCCGGTATCCGTCGATACTCCCGACGCGTGTTCGCGACCGGCACGACACGGCGCCGTACCTCGTGATGGAACGCGTCAAGGGCGAGTGCCTCCCCGCGGCGGATCGATCGCGGTGCGATCGGCCGCCGCGGCGCGATCGATCTGGTGCTCGATCCTGCTGCAGCGTCCTCGGTGCGCACGACGCCGGCGCGTCATCCATCGCGATCTCAAGCCCGACAACGTGTTCGTGCTCGACTCAGGCGCAGAGCGGCACGCGCATCAGCTCTCGACTGGGCTTCGCGTATCTCGAGACGATCCGCTCCACGGCATGATCGCGAGGCACGCTGAGCTACGCCGCGCGCCGGAGCAAGTGATCAGCGGCGAGATCCACGCCGGCCACCGACATCCTACTCGCTCGGCGTCCTGACAGTATCGGATGGTGCTCGAGGCAGTCGCCGTTCCCGATAGCACCGACTTCGAGCTGGCGTGTCGTCGGATCAAGGCGCCGCCGACCCATCCAGCCCAGGTCTGGAGCGGGATCCCGAAGCCGCTCTCGGATCTGCTGGTCGCGATGCTCGCGAGAGAGCCTGTGCCGGCCCGTCGCGCCGAGTCCGCGCCGTGCTCCATGCGCGCCACCCCGTCGCCGGTTCCGCAGCCGTGCGCTCGGCACCACGGCGATCTGCTGCGCAGTGGCCGGGGTCGCCGCGACGCGCTGCTGTCCTAGCCGAGCGACGCGATCTCGTCGGGCGACAACTTGATCGTGCGCGCGCCCCAGTTCTCCTCGCAGGTGCGTCGAGGCGAGCTGGTGCCGGGATGGGGAGCATGACGCCGGCGAGCGCGCGAGCAGCCAGGCGATCGCGATCTGCGCAGGCGTCGCGCGGTGCTTCGTCGCGGCCGCGGCGAGCGCGCGGCTTCGGCTTGCCGAGCGCGGCCCGCGGCGAGCGGGAAGAACGGCAGGTAACGATGCCGTGCTGCGCTCGCAGGCCGCGAGCACCGCGTCCGGGGATCCTCGACCGCGGCGTGGCGTCGCTGCCGCGAGCCGGGCTGCTGCCGCCGTCGACGTTGAACATGGTTCTGCACCGCGACGATCGGCGTCCGCTTCGAGCGCCTGCGCTCGAGCTGCCTCGCGTTGACGTTGCTCAGCGCGAGATGACGGATCTTGCCGTGCTTCTGGAGACTCGATCAGCGCGTCGAGCGATTCGAGGAACGGCACCGTCGGCCGCTCCGATGTAGCGCAGAGTGCACGACGTCGAGCACGTCGCGCTGGAGCTCGCGCAGGTCGTGCTCGCAGGCCCTCGCGCAGCTCCGCCGGGCCGCGAGAACGCGCGCCCAGCCCTTGTCGGGCGTGCGCTTGCCGCCGAGCTGGAGCGACTGACGAGGTCTTTCTTCGGATACGGATGCAGCGCCTCGGCGATCAGCCGGTTCGCGACGTGCGGGCCGTAGTACCCAGGGACGAGTCGATCCAGCGTGATGCCGAACCACCGGTCGACCACGCGCTTGCAGCACCGCCCGCGCCTGGCATCGGGGTCCGCCGGCTCGCCCCACGATCCGCGGCGCCGGGCAGCCGCATGGCGCCGAACCCGAGGCGCTCGCACCTCCCGAGATCTCGAGGCGGATGGTGGCTGGTGGGTGGGCATAGTCGGTCATGGCGGCAATATGCGCCGTTTCATCGAGGATCACTTGGGCCAACTTGGCGTATGAGTGACCATGACCGGCCAGACCCGCGACCTCCCACGCTGTCGGAGAACCGCGCCCGCGACGGGTAACGTCGCCCAGCGAAACCTCGATGCCTCGTCAGGCGATGCAATATAGGCGAGTGCCCTTGATCGCTTGCTCGCGCTCGGTGGGCGCCATCTGCTGCTCTGCGCGTCACGGCTCCAGCGGCGTATCTCGCTCTCGCTCCCGACCAAACACACTGGTCGCTGCGAACCCGGGCCGGTCGCCACCGAGCAGCCAAAGATCGTCGGGCAGACCATCGCGTACCGCGCGCGCGGTATCTAATGCGGTGACGTGGCCGCGCGATCGTCGCGCTCGAAACCGACATCGCGAAGAAGATCGCGCCACCGTGGAAGGTGTCGTTTCCCGAGGCACTCGATCCCACGAGTGCTGGCTCGCCACCGGGCGATGGCCGCAGCGTCAGGCTGTTCAGAACGGGCTCTGCAGTTCGCGGCCGTCGGTGCGATGCGCCGTGGTGTGGCTCGGCGATCAGATGAAGACCAGCAGCGCGGCGAACCCTCGCGCTCGCCCGGCTATCGGGCCGTGGAGTCGTGCCGATGCTGTGAGCAGACCAAGTCACTCGCGTCAGCAATGAAGCCGAGAAGGTGAAGCAGGCGCAGCCACTCCCAGCTCGAGGACGTGATGAAAACACGCTGCGCAGTGGCAAGCGGATGTCGAGGCGGCGGTGGCCACCTCCAGCGTTTCATGCCATCACAGGGCACGACGCGCTGCAGTGCGGGACGATCTTCGACGAAAGGGGTCACTTTGGGGTGGTCAACGCCGGCGTCGACGAGCCGGCAAATCGATCGACGCCCGACTTTCCTCGCGTCGTCTAACCGCAGTGCGCGCGGGCGATCGCGTCGACGCTGCGGTGGATGTCGTCGTCGTCGGTGGTCAGTTTCTGAGATCGGATCCACATGCCGGCCCGCCCGCGCCACGTGGTACCATCACTCCGTTAACACGAAGCCCCAGAAAAGTCTGGCGTGCGCACACGGTTTGGCCCTGTGACAAACGTTCAACCGCAACCGTCACGCCATAGACGTCGTGCAGTCGCGTGGGTGTGAGCACCTCGTGCGGCGCCCCTTGCGCAACCAGCCGGCCGGCGTCGAGCAGCGCCACGCGATGGCTGATACTGAAGGCGTGATCAGGATCGTGCGTTGAGAGCAGGACGGCAAGGCCGTGCGCCGCCAGCCGTTTCACCTCGGCCAGCACAGTCACCTGATTACCGAAATCGAGACTAGCGGTCGGCTCATCCATAACAATGGCGGGAGCATCCTGTGCCAGCGCTCGAGCGATGAGCGCAAGCTGGCGTTGGCCACCGCTGATGCGCGTGTATTCGGTGTCTGCAAGCTGGCCGATACCGAGCGTCGTCAAGGCGCCAAGAGCGCGACGCCGATCTTCGTTCGATGGAGCGGCGAACAAACCGAGGTGCGCCGTTCGACCCATCACCACCATGTCAACCACGCGAAATGGAAAATGCGCCGCGTGCGCCTGGGGGAACGTAAGCGACCCTACGCGCGATCTCAGGGCGCGTGAGCTGGGCCATGGTCACGCCATCGACCAAGACCTCGCCCCCCTGCGCCGGCAGGAGGCCAAGGATCGTCTTAAAGAGTGTGGTCTTGCCTGAGCCGTTGGGCCCAAGCAGACCACACCACCTCGCCGGCTCGGACCTCAAGGTCGATATCCCGTCCAACAGGTTTTGCGCCATAGCCGAAGCCCAACCGGCGTGCGGCCAATATGGGGATTTTCACGACCAGCCTTCCCGTCCGCGCGCCAACAGCCACAGGAAGAAGGGGGCGCCAATCACTGCGGTCAGGATGCCGATTGGCACTTCGATGCGCGCCATGGTCCGGGCCAACGTGTCTACCAGCAGCGAAGTAGCCGCCCCCGAGCAGCATGGCGGCCGGCAATAGTCGATCGAAGCTTGGGCCAACCAGCATGCGGGCGATGTGGGGAATGATGAGGCCCACCCAGCCAATCACGCCCGAAATCGGCAACCACGCTGGCGGTCATCAGCGTTGCCGCCGCGATGACGACCAAGCGCACTAGGCCTGCTTCCACACCCAGCGCTTTGGCCTCTTCGTCGCCGAGCGAGAGCACATTGATGCGCCAGCGCAGCAGAACGAGGGGAACCAAGGCTATCACAACGAGGGGTGTTGCGCCCCACACCTCGGCCTTGCGGATTGCCGACAGACTGCCGAGCAACCAGAAGACGATGGCGGGAAGCTGGTCATAGGGGTCGGCAAGAATTTTTAGGAGGAGATGGCCGCGCCAGCCAGCGCGCCTACGACCACGCCTGCCAACACCAGCACGAGCAAGGGTTCCCGGCCGTGCACGACGGAGGCGATTGAGTAGACCAATCCGACCGTGGCCAGGCCCATTATAAAAGCCGCGAACTGGATGCCGGCGACCGGTAGCGACAGGAAGATGCCGATTACGGCGCCAAGGCCGGCTCCGGTCGAGACCCCGAGGATGTCCGGCGATACCAGTGGATTGCGAAACAGCGATTGATAGGCGGCGCCTGCCGCGGCCAGCGCCGCGCCGACGATCACGGCCGCAAATACCCTTGGCAGCCGCACCTCGAACAGCACCGTGTCGATCTGGCCTCGCGGTGGCGCGCCTGCGAGCCTGCGGGCGAGCGCTTGGACGATGTCGCCGGGGCTCAAGGGATAGGCACCAATCAGAGCTGCGGCGGCCACGAGCACGACCAGCGCCACGGCCAGCCCGCCGAGCACACCGACCCGCGTGCTGCCCAGAACGGTGCCTCTGGTACGCGTGACGTGTGTGCCTTCGACCATGGGATCAGGCTGTCGCCTTCGCTGTGTGCGGGAGTTGCGTGACGGTTGCAAGCATTGGGCGTCCGCCTTCCGGCGCGAAGGCGTGGCGAAGAAAATCAGCGGGCGCGGACGCGGCCGAGAATAACCGTGCATGGCGGCACCTTTCAGTCGGCAACGGACCCTTCGATCCGTTCCATATCCGCATCGGAGAGGCCAAAGTGGTGACCGATCTCATGCACCAGCACGTGCGTGACGAGATGGCCGAGCGTTTCGTCGCTCTCTGACCAATAGTCGAGTAGGGCGCGCCGATAAAGAAACACCATGTCGGGGGCCGGCGCTACATCCATCACGCTTTTTCCGATCAAGGCTAACGCCTTGATAGAGCCCCATCAGGTCAAACGGGCTTTCGATGTTCAAGGCATTCAAGATCTCATCGGTGGCAAAATCCTCGACGCGGATGACCAACACCGGCACAGAGTACACGAAATTCAGCGGGCAGTCGCCGCCAGGCAGCCGCGGCAAGCTCCTCCAACTCGGCGATGCTCCGGTGCGCGGGCGGCAGCCCAATCGTGTGGCAAACCCATTGGCGCTCTCTTCCCTGGCCAGGTCGATGCCCAGGTGGTCATCAAGACATAGGACAGGTCGCGGGTTCCGGCCAGAGTGCGTGCGCAGAGTTGGTGCAGGTGCGGCAGCTCAGGCTTCGGGCTCGACCACCGCCATTACCTGACGCACGCCGACGATGGCGCGTAGGGCATGCTCCACCAACTCCGCCGTGCGCGGCGCTACGCCGGCGAGCCGGAGATCCACGGTCAGTTCGCTGCCGTCACCGGCCTCCCGCGTGGCATGTACCCGCAACGGCACGACGCCAAGTTTAGCGACGGGTTCGATCAGGCGTGGCGGTAATCCGGGATCGGCGGGCGCGGTGATAAAGAAAAAGGCCCGCACCGTGCTCGATCGTGGACGTGGCGAATCGCCGCCGAATGCGGCCAAAGCTCCAGAGGGCATAGGGGATAGGTCCAAACATACGGATGACGAACAAGAACGAATGGCTGCCCGGCGCCCTCAGGCGACCGGGGGTGTAATTCGCGCAATCCGAATGGCTCGAAACTGGACCATGCAGCCACTATAGACCCTGGCGGGTTAATTTTTCAACCCCGACTGAATTTGCGCGGTAAATGCCGAAGGCGGCTCAGCTGAACCGGGCGCGTCCCTCCTCGATGACGTCCTCAAATGTGCGCAAACCCGTGCGCTGGGCATTGACCAGCACCGCCATGTTGCCGGGGCGATGCTCGTTCTTCCACATGCGCGTATGCGCCCAGGAATTTGTGACCAGGGAAAGACTTCGGACATGGCAGGATCGATGCGACGCTCGACCACTAGTTTGTTGGCCTGCGCGGCCTGCAGCAGATTGGCGAAGTGCGAGCCCTGCACACGCTTCTGATGCATCCACAGATAGCGCGCGTCCATGGTGAGATTGTAGCCCGTGGTGCCCGCGCAGATCACCACCATGCCTCCCCGCTTTACCACGAGCACGGAGACGGAAAGGTCGCCGCACCAGGGTGCTCGAAGACGAAGTCGACATTGTTTCCTTGCCGGTGATTTCCCAAATGCCGGCGCCAAATTTGCGCGCTTCCTTGAACCAGGCTTCGTATTCGGGGGTGCCAACTTTTGGCAACTCGCCCCAGCAGTTGAACTTGTTGCGGTTGATCACGCCGCGGGCCCCGAGCTGCATGACAAAATCGCGCTTCTCCTCGTCGGATACGACACCAATGGCATTGGCGCCGGAGGTGGCGATCAGCTGCACGGCCATCGATCCAAGCCCGCCCGACGCTCCCCAAACGAGGACATTGTGCCCCGGTCGTAGCACATGCGGGCGATGGCCAAACAGCATGCGGTAGGCCGTGGCCAGCACAAGCATGTAGGACGCGCTTTCTTCCCAGGTCAGATGCCGCGGTCGCTCCAGGAGCTGGCGATCCTGCACGCGACAGAACTGGGCGAAGGAGCCGTCGGGCGTCTCGTAACCCCAGATGCGCTGGGAGGGTGAAAACATCGGATCGCCGCCGTTGCATTCCTCGTCGTCGCCGTCGTCCTGATTGCAGTGGACGACGACCTCGTCACCAACTTTCCAGCGTTTCACCTTGGAGCCAACGGCATAAACGATGCCGGACGCGTCGGAGCCGGCGATGTGGTAGGGCTGCTTGTGTACGTCCAAAGTGGAGAGCGGCTTGCCGAGTGCGGCCCACACGCCGTTGTAGTTCACCCCCGCCGCCATCACGAGAACGAGGACATCGTGGCTGTCGAGCTCCCAGGTGGGCACGACTTCCACCTGCATGGCAGCTTCGGGCGGACCGTGGCGTTCCTTGCGAATGGCCCAGGCGTACATCTGTTTGGGGACGTGGCCGAGCGGCGGAATCTCCCCGACCTCGTAGAGGTCCCTGAGGCCCGGCCCGACACCGCCGGCCGCCACCCCGTTTGCCACGGCCTTTTGCGACGCCGCTTGGTCGTCTCTAACGCGCGGGGCTTGACACCGGATTCGGCCTTCGAGTGCACAGCCATGACAATCTCCTCGTCGACGGCAAAGACAGCCCGTGCCTGCTGATGTTGCACCGCCGAACGTGTGCCACTTTGGGCGTTCGCTCAAGCGAAATCTCGAGCAGCGCACGCATGCTAAACGCGCCTTAACGGCTGATCGCTAGAGTGCCCGCGAGGCCCGGCAATGGGCATGCCGGCGTCAGCGGAGCAGGGAACACGACCATGTCCTTGTTGGCTCATCACCTTTCGAATATCGTGGCCACCGACTACAAGACAATTGCAATCATCTGCCTGCTGCGTGCGCTTGCCGCCTATTTCATCAAAGAATATCTCGCCCATCCTCCCTGATCATCTTTGTGTACCCGGTCATCGTTGCCTGCTCAATTCTTACGCATTGCGGCTTCAATTTTTTGAAGTTTATCCAATCAACCGGCTCGACCAGTGGCTAATGTGGACGATCATGGCCGCAATCTGCGGGACAATCGCAGGTATCGGTCTCATTACCGGGGCCGTGATCACCAAGGAAAGGGTTGAGCTCTAGCCGTCGGCGGCCCGAGGAGGGAACCGGCCGCGCCAGATCTCGTTTGCACTGCAACGCAGCCGCGCTAGGTTAGCCCTGCATTGCAACGGGCGACAAGGAGCGTTCGCCATGAGGGGCCGCAAACTCGTTGCCACCGGCGCGCAGGCTACGCCGCGGGACAAGCCCTGGCTATTTCGCACCTATGCCGGACACTCAACGGCGGCGAAATCCAACGAGCTCTACCGGACAAATCTTGCCAAGGGTCAGACCGGTCTTTCCGTCGCCTTCGATCTGCCAACCCAAACGGCCTACGATTCCGACCACGAACTCGCCCGCGGCGAGGTCGGCAAGGTTGGCGTGCCGGTGTGCCACCTCGGGGATATGCGAGACCCTCCTCGAGGGCATTCCGCTCGGGCAAATGAACACGTCGATGACAATCAATGCCAGCGCCGCCTGGCTGCTCGCCCTCTACATTGCGGTGGCCGACGAGCAGGGCACCGAGCGGAACGCACTCGCGGGCACGATTCAGAACGACATCATCAAGGAGTACCTTTCGCGCGGTACCTATGTGTTTCCACCCGAGCCGTCGTTGCGGCTGATCAAGGACACGATTGTCTACACCTACCGCGCGCTGCCGAAGTGGAATCCAACGAACGTTTGTTCCTATCACCTGCAGGAGGCGGGAGCGACGCCGGTGCAGGAACTGGCGTTTGCGCTGGCGACCGCCGAAGGCCGTGCTCGACGTCGTGCAAGCTTCCGGCGACGTGGCGCCGGCGTGATTTCGGCGCCGTGGTCGGGCGCATTTCGTTCTTTGTCAACGCCGGCCTGCGCTTCGTGACCGAGATCTGCAAAATGCGAGCCTTCAGCGAGCTGTGGCAAGAGATCACTGCCGAGCGCTACGGTGTCAGCGATCCCAAACATCGACTCTTTCGCTACGGCGTGCAGGTCAATTCTTTGGGCCTCACCGAGTCGCAGCCGGAAAACAACGTCTATCGCATCCTACTGGAGATGCTGGCGGTCACCCTTTCCAAGGATGCGCGCGCCCGCGCCGTGCAACTGCCGGCCTGGAATGAAGCTCTCGGCCTGCCGCGGCCCTGGGACCAGCAGTGGTCGATGCGCATGCAGCAGATCCTGGCCTACGAAACGGACTTGCTGGAGTACGGCGATATTTTCCAGGGATCGAAAGTAGTTGACGGCAAGGTCGAAGAGCTGAAGCTCGCGGCAAGGGACGAACTCGCACGCATCGAGGCGATGGGTGGTGCGGTTGCCGCCATCGACTACATGAAGGAGCGCCTAGTCGCCAGCAACAGCGACCGATTTCGGCGTATCGAAAGCGGTGAGCAGGTCGTGGTCGGCGTCAATCGCTGGACGGAGAGCGAGCCATCGCCGTTGTCCACGGGCGGCGATGCGGTGCAAGTGATCGACCCGGCGATCGAGGCCGAGCAGATCGCGCAGCTGGCCGCCTGGCGTGCCGCGCGCGACGCGGCGGGCGCGCGAGCCGCCTTGGCCGAACTGCGGCGCGTAGCGAGCGAGGGCGGCAACATCATGGAGCCGTCGATCGCTTGTGCCAAGGCCGGTGTGACCACGGGCGAATGGGGGCAAACACTGCGCGGCGTCTTCGGGGAGTATCGCGCTCCCACCGGAATCGGTCGAGCCATCGCGAGCGCCGACGATGCCAATCTCGAGGACGTGCGCAGTGAGGTTGAGCGCGTCTCGCGCCGGCTTGGCCGACGTATCAAGCTGCTGGTGGGCAAACCCGGCCTCGACGGCCACTCCAACGGCGCCGAGCAGATCGCCGTGCGCGCCCGCGATTGCGGTATGGAGGTCGTATATGAGGGCATCCGACTGACACCGCAGCAGATTGTGCGGGCGGCCATTGACGAAAGCCGTCCACGTGATCGGCCTCTCAATTCTTTCGGGAAGTCATGTGCCGTTGGTCGCCGACGTCATGCAACGCCTGAAGCAGGAGGGCTGCGACGACGTGCCCGTTGTGGTGGGAGGCATCATTCCGCCCAAGGATGCCGACACGCTTGAGAGCTTCGGCGTGGCCGCGGTCTATACGCCCAAGCATTTCCGGCTCAATACGATTATGCGCGATATCGTGCTTCTGCTCGACCGCCCCGCCAGGGGCCGCCTGAGGCTGTTCAATAGGCGCGACGCGTCCGCGCGCCTGCTGACGGCAAGGGGCGCGACCGATCCTTGCATGCCGGTGCCCTGCCGAATAGCATTGCCCGTCTCGAGACCATAGGCCGGGACGGAGCACGGGCTTTTTCCCCTTGGCATGCGGAAAGGTTGGGCGATGGCAACTTACAACATCCTCATGATGGGCGCGTCGTACGGGTCGTTGCTGGCCTCCAAGCTCCTATTCGGTGGGCACAGGATTCACTTGGTGTGCCTTCCCGCCGAGGCCGATCTCATCAATGCCGAAGGCTTCCAGGTGCGCTTGCCCGTTCGAGGGCGCAAAGGAGCCCATCGTGCTCGATTCTGCGTAAATTGCCGGGCAAGGTCTCGGCGGGCCCCGCCACGGGCGTCGATCCGAAGGACTATGATCTTGTCGGGCTTGCCATGCAGGAGCCCCAGTACCGCTCCGCCGGTGTGCGCGAATTGCTCGATGCGGTGGCCAAATCGCGCGTGCCGTGCATGTCAATCATGAACATGCCGCCGCTGCCCTATGTGAAGCGAATCGAGGGGCTGAACTACGACGCCTTGAAACCCGCCTACACCGATCCCAGCGTCTGGGACTCGTTCGACCCCGGTGCCATTACGCTGAACAGTCCCGATCCGCAGGCCATTCGTCCGCCCGAGGAAAAAATGAATGTGCTGCAAGTGACGCTGCCGACCAATTTCAAGGTGGCCCGCTTTCGACAGTGCCAAGAGCACGGCCATCCTGCATCAGCTCGCAGATGAAATCGAGGCCATCCGTTATGAGACCCCAGAGGGTAAAATCGAGCTTCCGGTCAAGCTGCGGGTGCACGATCTGATTTTCGTGCCGCTCGCCAAATGGGCGATGCTACTGGGCCGGCAACTATCGCTGCGTGACTAAGGATGGGATGCGTACCGCCCAGGAAGCCGTGCACAGCGACATCGAGACGTCGCGTTCGGTCTACAACTTCGTCAACGATCTGTGCGTTAAGTTGGGCGCCTCGCCAGGCGATCTCGTTCCTTTGAAAAATATGCGGCGGCGGCGCAGAAGCTTGACGCGGCCGGCTTCCGCGGCGCGTGCTCTCAATAACGGCGCGCCTTATATCGAAGCGCGCAGATAAGCTCGTGCAGCTGATCGCCAAGCAGAAGGGGCTCCAGCATCCAACCATCGACGCCATCGTGGCGTTGGTCGATGCTCGCCTCGAGGCAAACCGCAAAAAGGCGGCATAGCCAAACGCGCCCGAGCCTGGAGCCACGGGCGCGCTCATTTGTGATATGAAACCGTTACTGACCTTGGCCGCCGCGATTGTCGCGGTCAAGATAGGGCCAAATGCTCTCCGCGTAGGGGGCGGCGCTTGCAGTCGCGGCGAAGCCCGCCAGAACGGATAGGGCGAGCAGGGCGGACGCAACTCGTCTTCATGATCAGCTCCTCGTTTTTCGCTTTCGGGGCAATGACAATCAAGCGCGCTAGGCACTATGCTCCCTCAACGGGCAAGCGCGCGTCCCCGTTCCGCGCGTGGCCTGATCCTCACGCAGGCGTGAGACGGCTTGATAGCTGGCGACCCCTCCCGCTCGCGCCTGGATGATGCGGACACCTCGCGGCTCGTTCCCGGCTTGCCGAGCCCGGCTTGCTCGCAGTTGGGCGTGATGCCAAACATCGAACACCGGCTGCACGCTAGGGCATGCTAGATCGTAACCAGGCAAGCATGGGGAGAACTGCGATGAGCGTATCGTTCGATTTTGCACCGGACCTGCCGGTACCAGTGAAAAGTGGGGCGGTTTCCCCCAAGTACAACTTCATCGGCGGCCACAACGACGCCGAGCGCGTACCGGTCGATGCCCTGATTGCGGCAGCCGACCTCCGTTCTCAAGCGCGAGGGCACTTACGCTTGCGACCTATGGGTTGAACAGCGGTCCGCTCGGCTATCGGCCCCTCAGGGAGTTTCTTGTCCGCAAACTCAAGTGGCATGCGGGTATCGCCTGCGAGACGGACGACATCCTGATCACCTCCGGTTCCTTGCAAGGTCTTGACCTCGTCAACAGCCTCGCTGCTGTCGGCGGGCGATACCGTGCTCGTCGAGCAGGATTGCTACGTAGCGGTTCGCTCAGTAGGCTTGGCCGGCGCGGCGTGAACGCTGATCGGCATTCCGCTCGACTCCGGTGGATTGCGCCTCGATGCGCTTGGCAACGCCCTGGTCGATCTCAAGCGCCGAGGCATCCGGCCCGAAGTATCTTTATACCATCCCGACCGTGCAGAATCCGACCGGGACGATCATGAGTGAGCCGCGCCGGGTCGAGCTCTTTGCGTTTGTCGCAAGCCCACGGCGTGCCGATCTTCGAGGACGAATGCTACTCCGACCTCGATCTGGGACGGACGGCGTCCGCCTGCGCTCTATGCCCTGAGCAACGGCGTGGGCGTGATCCACATCGGTTCGTTCTCCAAGTCGATCTCGCCGGCCCTGCGCGTCCGGCTACCTCGTTGCCAACTGGGATATTCTCTCGCGCATCCTCGCGCTCAAGATCGATGCGGGCTCCGGTGCATTGGAACAAATGGTGTTGGCCGAATTCTGCGGCGCGCACTTTGCCGAGCACGTGCGAGGTTGAACCAAGGCTTGCGCACCAAACTCGAAACGTTGATCGCCGCGCTCGCCGAGACAGTTCGGCACGGCAGCCGAGTTCGAGGAACCGAAGGGTGGCATCTTCCTCTGGCTGAAGCTGCCGGACAGCGTCGATACCCAGAAACTGGCCGAGGTCGCCCTCGCCGAGGGCCTTGCCATTAATCCCGGCCCAGAGTGGTCGACCGACAAGGCTCGGGGCAAGACGCGCCTGCGCCTGTGCTTCGCCACATCCCCGGCGAGGAGACGATCCGGCAGGGTATCGCCGCGCTGGCCGAGATTTGTCAGCGCGAATTCGGCGTTCCCATACGGATAGCCAACATCAAGCGGGGTTGAGGCCGCTCAGGGTCAGCGGGCGTCGTGGAAAATGATGCCCAGCGTATAGCGATGGGCCACTGCGCAGGCGGCTCACACCATGGCGCATGTTGACCCGGTAGACGCCGCGCGTGCCGGCAACTGGTCGCTCGCGCACGGGGAAATGACGGCCTCACCCTGGCGCAGCGGCGCCACTTGCGCGCGAGATTGCATGCGCGGGCGTTGTTCTGTGAGCACGAATTCGCCGCCGGTGAATTCGGTGGCGGGATCGGACAACAGCACCGCCACCTGCAGCGGAAACCACGAGCTCACCGTAGACGTCCTGGTGCAGACAGTTGTAGTCGCCAGGCCCATAGCGCAGCAATAACGGCGTGGAGCTTGCTCTGGCCGGCCCCGTGACAGCGTGCAAGGAACGCCAGTGTGTTCTGGAGGGAAAGCGCGTCGCCATGCGCATTTGCTCGTACCAGCGGTTGGCGATGGCGGCCAGTGGTCGGTAGAGGTGGGTGCGCAGGTCGGCGACGTTGGCGGGCAGCGGCGCCGCAAAATACTTGTACTCGCCGCGCCCGAAACCATGCCGGGCCATAATGATGTGGGAGCGGAACAGGGCTTCGCGGGCATAAAGCGCGGCCAGGGCGCGGCAGGCCTCCGGCCGCAGTAGAGGACCGATGACGGCACAACCGTTGCTGTCAAGCTCCCCGGCAATGGCGGCCCAGTCCAAGCTGGGCGAGGTCGCGCGCCGTCGCGGCGGGCTTGGTCTTGGCGTTGCGCGGGGCGGTGCGGGTGGCAAGGGCCATGGGGTTAATCTCGCAATTGGCTGTGGCGGCAACCTGCCACGCGCAAACCCGACGCGCGACCCGATTTTGGTGCGCGCTACTTGTTTGCCTCTGCCGAGCGTCTCGCCCTGCCAGTGACCTTGGCGCCCCGGCAGACCAATCGTTTCTGCCGGCAGATAAGCGCGCGGGCCCTGCGGGGTCCGGCCAGTCGTTTGCTCAGAAAATTTAAAGTTGGCGTTCGCGATCCAGCCGGCCGAGTGCCTATGAGGCTCGGACCCGCATCGAAGTTCACTTTGTCGACCAGCTCGGATGCCCTTTTGCGAAACTTGGCAATGTTTTCCAGGGGCAGCGCGTCGGGCTTCAGCGTGCCCCAGCTTTTCACGATGTCGGAGGGCTCGACCGCGGATTGACCGGGTACTCGTTGTTGGCCGTCGCATAGATCTTCTGGGCCTGCTCGAGAGGCCAGATATTCCATCAGCTTAAGCGCATTGGCCCTGTTCGGGCGCGTTCTTCGCCAGCGCCATGCCCGAGATATTGACGTGACTGCCGCGATCACTGGCGTTCGGGAAACAGCGGTTTGACCGCGGCGCCCAGCTGCTTCTGTTCCGGGTTCTTCTCGTTGCGGTCGCCATCAGCGCCATGTAGTAGGTGTTGCCGACGGCCAGATCGCATTTTTCCCGAGTAGATATCGCGCGCCTGCTCGCGATCCCCGCCGGACTGGCTTCGTGCGCCAGGTTGGCCTTTAACCCCTTCAACCATTGCTTCCGTGAAGGCTTCGCCTTTATGGGCAATAATCGTGGCGGTCAGCGAGGTGTTGTAGACGTGCTGACCGGAGCGGATGCAGATCTTGCCCTTCCACTTGGGGTCGGCCAGCTCCTCATAGGTGATGCTGTTCTGTTTGACGCGTTCCTTCGAGGCATAGACGATGCGCGATCGCATGGTCAGACCAAACCAGTGATTGCCCGGATCGCGATACTGGCTGGGAATTGCCTTCTGCAATGAGACAAGATCGACTGGCTGCGTGAGCCCGGCCTCCTTGGCCTCCGACAAGCGGCCGGCATCGACGGTGAACAACAGGTCGGCCGGGCTGTTGGTGCCCTCTCGCCGCGAGACGCTCGTTCAGTCCGGCGGAGGCATAAACGACGTTGGTGCGGATGCCGGTTAATTCGGTGAAGCTCTTCAGCAGAGGATCGATCAGCTGCGGCTCGCGATAGGAATAGATGTTGACTTCCCCTTGCGCCGAGGCGCTAGCGAGGAAGAGGAGCCGCCGAAACGCTCAACGCGAGGACCGTCGGCGGCGCGCCGCGCCACCGACCAGCACAACTGAAAACGCATAGCCATTGCCGATCTCCCATGGAGAGGGGAACGCCGCCTGGCATCCTGCGCATGCGCGCTCGGGCCAGCCACTTCGACCTTAGTGTAAATCCTGAGTGCATTTGTCAAAAACTCGCGTCCGCGGGCTCACAATGGGATCATTCCAATGCCAAAGGCGGGGCGTGCTCCGGGTGCCTGGCGCGGGAGCCTTCGTGTCGCGCGTGAGCTGGAAAAAATGGGGAGCCACCACGGCCCGCAAAAGGCGCCGCGATGGGGGGCAACGCGCGCTCTTTTCCGTGGTGACATCCCGCTTCAGATACGACCGGCCCGCCGGCTGGATGCCCGCGGGCGCGGTTAAATCGCGTTAATTTAGGCGCATGCGGCCTTAGGCGCTTGCGCGCCCTCGCCGCGGGCAAGGTTGCCCAGGACCGGCGACACAGTTAAAAGAGGCAGCATGTCGCAATGTTCGATCAAGCTGACGATGGCGCGAATTACCGGCCCGGTCGCCCGAGCGGCGGCCGGCGCGACCGAGCTTTTGCGCAGCAAAATCAGTATCTTGAAGAACGGCATTTCCATGAATTCGAGCAAAACCGCCGCGCGGGATTGGAGCGCGACACTGTTTCTGCCCAAGACGTCGTTCCCCATGAAGGCGGGCCTGCCCGCAGCTCGAGCCGAAGCTGCTCGCAGCGTTGGGCCAAGATCGGCCTCTACCAACGCCTGCGCGCGGCGGCCAAGGGCCGGCCCGAGTTCATCCTGCATGACGGTCCCCCTACGCCAACGGCAACATCCACATTGGCACCGCGCTCAACAAGATCCTGAAGGACGTGGTGACCCGCTCCCAGCAGATGCTGGGCTGCGATCTCCAACTACGTGCCGGGCTGGGACTGCCACGGCCTGCCGATCGAGTGGAAGATCGAGGAGCAGTACCGCGCCAAGGGCCAGGACAAGGACGAGGTGCCGGTCAACGAGTTCCGCGCGCGAATGCCGCGAGTTTGCCGAGCACTGGATCGACGTGCAGCGCGAGGAGTTCAAGCGCCTCGGCGTCGAAGGCGACTGGGAGCACTACTACTCGACCATGGACTACAAGGCCGAGGCCACCATCGCCGCCGAGCTGATGAAGTTCGCCATGAACGGTGCCCTGTTCCGCGGCTCCAAGCCGGTGATGTGGTCCGTGGTGGAGAAGACGGCGCCTGGCCGAGGCCGAGGTCGAGTACCACGGACTACACGAGCGACACGGTGTGGGTAGAAGTTTCCCGGCATCGTCTCCGGCGGCGAGGCAACGGCTGAGCACGGATGAGCTTGACCGGCAGCTCGGTGGTGATCTGGACCACCACGCCGTGGACGATCCCCGGCAACCGCGCGATCAGCTACTCTCGCCAAGATTTCCTACGGCCTCTACGAGGTTACGGCCGCGCCCGACGGCAACTGGGCCAAGATCGCGCGATCGCTTCATCCTCGCGGACAAGACTTGCGCCGAGCGGTTTTCAAGGTGGCAAAGATTGCGCCGACGGCTACCGGCGCCTCGCCAACGTGACGGCGGCGCAGCTGTCGCGCGCTGGACGGCGCGTCCATCCCTTGCGCGCGCTCGGCTATGATTTCAGGGTGCCGCTGCTCGCCGGCGACCATGTTACCGACGAGGACGGCACCGGCTTCGTTCATACCGCGCCCGGGCCACGGCCGCGAGGACTTCGAGATCTGGATGCAGACTCGCCGCGGAGCTGGAGAGCCGTGGTATCGACACCACCATTCCTTCACCGTCGACGGCGATGGACGTTTCACCAAGGAGGCGCCCGGCTTCGAGGGTAGACGCGTCATCGACGACAAGGGTGACAAGGGCGACGCCAACGAGGCGGTGATCAAGGCGTTGGTCGAAGCCGGCATGCTTGATCGCGCGCGGGCGCCTCAAGCATCAGTATCCGCACTCCTGGCGCTCCAAGAAGCCGGTGATCTTCCGCAACACGCCGCAGTGGTTCATCGCCATGGACAGGCCGCTGCAGGTGCCGGGTCAGTGCGGCAACGCCAGCCTTCGCGAGCTCGCGCTCAAGGCCATCGAGGACACCTGAGTTCGTTCCCGCCTCAGGCGCGCAACCGGCTGCGCGGCATGGTGCAGAGCAAAGCCCGACTGGGTGATCTCGCGCCAGCGCGCCTGGGGCGTGCCCATCACCGTGTTCCAGCATCGAGGAGACGGGCGAGGTGATCCCGTCGGCCAAGTTCGCCAAGTCGTCCGAGCTGATGGCGCGCATCCGCGCCGCCATGACCGAGAAGGGTGCCGACGCCTGGTTCGAGGACGGGCGCGCAGAGCGCTTCCTCAAGCGATCTGGTCGCCAACCGGCGGCTTGGGAACACGTCACCGACATTCTCGACGTCTGGTTCGAACTCGGCTCCACGCATGCCTTTACATTGGAAGATCCTGAGGCGTTTCCGCCAGCTCGCCGGCATCAAGCGCCAGATCGACGGGGGTGACGATCGCGTCATGTACCTTGAGGAGGTCCGATCAGCACCGAGGCTGGTTCCAATCCTCGCTCCTCGAAAGCTGCGGCACGCGCGGCGCGCACCCTTCGACGTGGTACTCACGCACGGCTTCATCCTCGACGAGAAGGGAGAGAGAAGATGTCGAAGTCACGCGGCAATACGCTCTCGCCGCAGGAGCTGATGAAGGACCTCTGGGGCCGATATCCTGCGCTTGTGGGTGGCCTCGTCCGACTACTCGAGCGACATCCGCTTCGGGCCCGGCATCCTGCAGGAACGGCCGAGTCCTCCATCGCAAGCTCGAAACACCCTGCGCTGGATGTTGGGCAACCTTGCGCACCACGATGCAAAGGAGCCGATCGATGCGTCGGTGATGCCCGAATTGGAGCGCCTGATGCTGCATCGGCTGGCGGAGCTTTCCGAGCTCATTCGCAAGGCCTATGGTGAATACGACTACAAGCGCGTGATCGCCGTCCTGTCACACTTTATGAACACGGATTTGTCGGCGTTCTATTTCGATATCCGCAAAGATGCGCTCTATTGCGAGCCCTACTCGAGCGCCAAGCGCAAAGCCGCGTTGGCGACGATCGAGCAGATCTTTCGCGCAACCACGCTGTGGCTGGCGCCGCTACTTTGCTTTACGGCGGAGGAGGCTTGGCTTGCCCGCTATCCCTCGAGGGGATCCGTACATTTGGAGACGTTTCCCGATATCCCGCGGACTGGCGCGACGATGCCCTCGCTACCAAGTGGGCTAAGATCCGCCGCGTGCGCAGCACGGTCACCGGCGCGCTTGAGATCGAGCGAGGCGCATCTAGAGGATCGGCTCGTCCCTGGAGGCGGCGCCGCAGGTGTTTGTCGCCGACGACGCCTTGCTGCGGGCGCTCGAGGGCGTCGATCTGGCTGAGATTTGCATTACCTCCGACATCGGTCTCAGCGCCGATCGGGCGCCAGCCGATGCTTTTGCGCTGGCAGATGTGGCCGGTGTCAGCGTCGTCTCCAAACTGGCAGAGGGCAAAAAATGCGCGCGGTCCGGCGGATCACCAAGGATGTCGGCAGCGATCCAGCGTTTCCCACCTTGTCCGTGCGCGATGCGGCGGCGGTGCGCGAGAGTTCGATCTCCTAAAGGGCGCCGCCTGAGCCAGCGATGACGACGACGCTCAACAACAGGAGGAGGGCGCCCTGGCTATGGGGACGCTTCTCCGCCCTCGGATTGACGACGGCAACGCTCGTCCTCTCGCCGTCGATCAGGCGCACAAGTGGTGGATGCTTGGGCACTACGCGATAGAGAGCCGCGGTCGCGTACCGGTCCTGCCCTTCCTGGACTTGGTCTATGTGAAGAACCTTGGCGTCAGCTATGGCCTATTTTTGCAGGAGGGTCATGGGGGACAATGGCTGCTGGCGGGCTTCGCCCTGCTGGCTGCGGCCGCCATGGCCGTGTGGCTGGCGCACGGCATCACGAACCGGCTGGTGGCCGGCAGCATCGGGCTTATCATCGGTGGCGCGGTCAGCAATGCCATCGACCGCCTCATCCTTGGCGGTGTAGCGGATTTCTTTTTCGCTGCACGCCTTCGGCTTTTATTGGTACGTGTTCAATATCGCCGACACCGCCATTGTTGCCGGCGTTATTGGCCTCCTATATGATTCCTTCCGCCCGAGTCGCAATAACGCCGCAAAGTCGACCTAACCGATTGAGCAAGCGGCATTGTCGGAGGTCAAAACCGGCATCGGGCCCCGGGGGACGTGGACATGGGTGAGTTCATCCCAGCGCCTCAAACTCTTCGTCGGTGCCATCGGCACTGCGGCGACCATTGGTGCTGGGTGGATGCGCCGATGGCGTTGAACTCAACGGCAAGGTTTTCGATTTGCTAGGCGTTAGCCCGGCGGCGCTGGAGGCCTCCCGGCGCGAGCCCAAACTGGCCGAGCGAGCACCGCTCGTCATGCCTCCTGACGCCAATCGTCTGCCCGATCCTGGGTCCGCACAGGCCGCACCGACCGATCAGGCGAATTGGCCGACCGATCCCGAGCAGCGCAAGCTCGCCGCGGCGCAAGAGCGCGAGCGGCTGCATCCGGCACCACTGTCGCGGCGACATCCAATGGAAGGACAGGGTGCTCAACTCAAAGGACGGAGCGGCACCAATCTCAGCCCCTATGGTCCCTGCCTTGCAGCATTTTCGGCGGGCTTACCAACAGCGTTAACAAGAACTGATCGGGCCGACTTGGATCGTTGCCGCCAGCGCAGGCAGTCCGCTGGCTGAACAAAGCCGTAGGCGAAATCAGCCACGCGCCGCGTGCCGCCATCCCAAGATTACCGGCTTGTCACATTAATGCCTTGTCATTTGACATCCCTAACGGGAAGCCGAACAACAGCCGCCAACGCCCGACGGCGGTTCCCTCAGACATTCAGGCGGCACCTCAAAAGTGCTTATTGTCGAAAGGACTCACGATGGCGAGACTTTGTCGTAGCCTCGCTGGCAGGAAACTTCCCTCCATGTGGACTTGCAGTACGAAACCTCGACGCCTCAGCTTCTTTGTGGCCCTGACAATCATGATGTTCGCTCAGAGTTTGGCTACCCTCAAAGCCAGTCCTATCGCCAGCCGCGTCAGCGAGGTTTACGCCTAGCGAACGGGCTGCGCGTCGTAGTCGTTCCGGACCACCGCGCGCCCTGTCGTGACGCACTACGTGTGGTATCTCGCCGGCTCTGCCGACGATCCGCCCGGGACCTCGGGCATTGCCCACTTCCTTGAACATCTAATGTTCAAGTCTACGGACAAGATTGCCTCCGGTGATTTCTCCAAGATCGTCTCGCGCCTCGGTGGCCAGGACAATGCCTTCACGACCCACGACTACACGGGCTATTTCCAACGCATAGCCAAGGAACGCCTGGGCACCGTCGATGGAGATGGAGGCCGATCGCATGGCGAACTTGCAGCTTGCCGAGAAGGACGTGGTCACGGAGCGCGAGGTGATCCTCGAGGAGCGCCGCTCGCGCACCGAGAACAACCCGTCCAACATCTTGTCCGAACAGATGTCGGCGGCGCTCTATCGCAACCATCCCTATCGCATCCCCATCATTGGCTGGATGCACGAGATGGCCAAGTTGTCGCGGGCCGATGCGCTTTCTTTCTACAAGCGCTTCTACGCCCCCAACAATGCGGTCATGGTGGTGACGGGCGACGTCACCGTCGAGGAGGTCAAAAGCTGGCCGAGGCGACGTACGGGAAGGTCAAGGCCAACCCGGAGGTGCACGCGCGAGTGCGCCCGCAGGAGCCGCCGAACCGCGCCTCCAGGCGCGTAGAGCTCAAGGACCCGCGCGTGCCGGCAACGCCTCGGTGCGCCGCTTCTACCTGGCGCCGAGCCTGCCAAAGGCCGAACCGGGCGAGGCCGAAGCGCTCTATCTGCTCATGAAAATTGTTGGCCATCAGCAGCACCAGCCGCCTCTACCAAACGCTCGTCGTGGAGGAGAAGCTCGCCTCCAGTGCCGGCGGCTGGTACTCGGGGCTCGGCCTCGACAGCGGTTCCATTGGCGTCTATCGCCGTCGCCGCCAAAGATGTCGGGCTCGACAAGGTGGAAGCGGGCATCGATAGCGTCCTGCAGGAACTGCGCGAGAAGCCCGGTCTCGGCCGATGAGCTCGAACGCGCCAAGCAGGCGTTCATCGCCGATTTCATCTACAGATCCGACAGCCAGTGCGGCCCTGGCGCGGCGCTACGGCGAAGGGCTGGTGCTCGGCCTGACCATCGAGCAGATCAACGACTGGCCGGTGGCGATCGCCAAGGTGACCGCCGAGGACATCAAGCGCGTCGCCAACCAACACTTGGATATTCGCCAGCTTCCGTGACCGGGACCCTGTATCCCGGCGCCCGCGGAAACCGAGAGCGATGGCATCGCGCTCATCCGCCACCGCCAACAAATCCTGACGGAGTGCCCAGCATGATAACAATGCCTCCGATAAGGTGCGGCGCGCCTGCTGCGGCAGAGATCTGCGGCAACGTCATTTTCTTCGCACTAGCCATCGGCGCGCTCGTGTTTGTCTCCAGCAAGGCGGAAGCCATGAAGATCCAAGAGGTAAAAGCCCGGGCGGCATAACGGCTTGGCTGGTGGAGGAGCACGGCGTGCCGCTCGATCGCCATGCGCTTTGCCTTCGAAGGCGGCAACGCGCAGGACCCGGATGGCAAGGAGGAGTGGCCAATTACATCGCCAGCATGATGGATGAAGGCGCTGGCGAGCTGACGAGCAAGCAGTTCCAGGAGCGCATGGAGGCGATCGCCATGCGCATGAGCTTCGATGACTGCGCGCGATGCCATTCTACGGCAGCTTCGAGACGCTGAGCGAGAACCGCGATGCGGCCATCGGCGCTGCTGGCGCTCGCGCGTCAGCAAGCCGCGCTTCGACGCCGATGCGGTCGAGCGCATGCGCGGCCAGCTACTGGCGAGCCTCGCCTACGCCGCGCGCGACCCGACCGCGTCGCCTCCGAGCATTGGTCGGCGTTGGCCTTTGCCGGCCATCCCTATGGACGGCCGGCCAACGGCACGCCGGCGTCGGTGCAAAGATCGGCCGCGAGGACCTCGCGGATTTCTGGTCGCAGCACCTTTGCCAAGGACAACGCTGCGGGTTGTGGTGGTGGGCGACATCGATGCCGCGACGCTTAGGCCGCCATGCTCGACAAGCGTGTTCGGCAGTCTGCCCGCCAAGGCCAAGCTCACGCCGATCGCGCAGGTCAGCCCGAGCCGCGCACCGAGAAGCTGAAGGTTATCGAGATGGCCGTGCCGCAGTCGGTGGCGCGCTTCGGCCTGCCGGCGCTGCCGCGCAAGGACAAGGACTTCATCCCGGCCTTCGTGCTCAACACCATCGCTCGGCGGCGGCGTCATGTCGTCTCGCGCTGTGGGAGGAGGTGCGCGAGAAGCGTGGCTTGGCCTATTCGCGTCTACACCACCGTGCAACCCTTTAAGCACACCTCGGTATTCGCCGGCGGTGTCGCCACCAAGAACGAAGAGATCGCCCAGTCGCTGGATCTCATCCGCGCCGAGCTCAAGCGCATCGCCGCCGATGGTCCGACCGAACAGGAGCTGGTCGACGCCAAGAGCTACCTGACCGGCTCGTTCGCGCTGCGCTTCGACAGCAATGCCAAAATCGCCAATCAGCTCTTATGGTTCTGGCAGGAGGACCTCGGGCGCGACTATATGGATACGCGAAATGCCGAGATCGAGGCGGTCACGATGGAGCAGGTAAGGCGCGTTGCCAAACGGCTGTTTGAGCGCGAGGAGCCCATCGTCACCATTGTTGGCCGGCCCAAGGGTCTTCACCCAGGCGCCTCGCGGCTGAGCCCACATGGTCGCCGCACAGGCGATCCTCACCGCAATCGACCATCGCCCGGCGCGACGATGACACGGCGAGCCGATCGGCTATAGTGCGACGGCTGCCGCCCGGCCGGCGCTTACCCGCAGGAGGAAGCGATGAGCGAAAAACCTGGGATTTCGTGCACAACCTCGCGAGCGAGCAACAGTGGACGCCCGGTCTGCGTGAGATTTTTGAATATCGCGATCTCGGCATCAAAACCGGCACCAAAGGGCGATTTCGTTGCCCACCTCATTCGGCACAACGGCAGGAAGGTCAAAGACCAGGTGCAGCAGTGGCACGTGCACGACTGCACGTTCCAGCTCGTCTATGTCATGAATGGCTGGGCCACATTCGAATATGAGGGGCAAGGCCAGCGTACCATTCGCAAGGGCGATTGCATCCTGCAGGTGCCCGGCATCAAGCACCGTGAAATTTGCATCGCTCAGAGGATTTCGAGGTGCTCGAAATCGTCTCGCCTGGCGATTTTGCCACGCGTATCGTTGAGGCTCCGGCAACGACGGCGCAAGCGGCCGAGTAGGGCACCACCACCTGCCGGCGCGTGCATCCGGAAGCCAGCTCTTTTCGCCGAGCGCACGGCGCAGGATGGTGTTTTTGTACCTTTGCCGGCGGCCGTACGGGGAAAATCCTCCAACACGGTGACGTATTTGGGCACTTTATAGGCGGCAAGCTGGGTGCGGGCGAAGGCGCGCAGCTCCGCCGCCTCGAGCGTCTGTGCCTCGCGCAGACGAATGGCGGCGTGGCCGACTTCACCCCAGCGCGCATCCGCGACGCCGATCACGGCGGCTTCGAGGACGGCGGGATGATTGCAGCAGCACGCCTCGACTTCTGCCGGATAGACGTTCTCGCCGCCGGAGATGAACATGTCCTTGATGCGGTCAACGATGTAGTAGTAGCCCTCGCTATCGCGGCGCGCGATGTCGCCCGAGCGTAGCCAGCCATCGGGCGTGATGGCGGCGGCTGTGGCCTCTGGGTTGTTGTAGTATCCGGGCGTGACGTTGGGGCCGCGGGAACAGGATTTCGCCCCGCTCGCCATCCGTTACGTCACGACCATCGGCGTCGACCAGACGGACTTCGGACAACAATTGCGGCTTGCCGACCGAGCCGATCTTCTCGGCGGCCCGCTCCGGGTTCATGAGGAATACGGTCGGGCCGGTTTCGGTCATGCCCATGCCGTTGCAGACACGCACACCCTTGCCGAGGTAGAGGCGGATCAAGCTCGCCGGCAGCGGCGCGCCGCTCCGCAGCCCCAATGGCGCACGCGCGACAGGTCCGCCGCGGCGAAGCGCGGATTGAGGCTAGATGGCCTGGTAAACGGCAGGCACGCCGAAGAAGATGCTGATGCGGTCCGCCGCAATCAGCTCGAGCAGCGGATCAACCTCGAATTTCGCCAGGACGAGTGCTGCTGCCGCCGGCAATGAACAACGGGCAGCGTGTGCAGGTTGATGCCGGCGGTGTGGAACAAGGGTAGGAAGTTGATGCTGCGGTCGGCCGAAGTGAGCGCGGTTGCCTGTTGCACGTTGATGGCGTTGGCGAGCGCCATGCCGACGGTCTGGATCACGGCCTTGGGATGCCCGGTGGTGCCGGAGGTGTAGAGCAGATACCAAATGCGGTCGGTGGGCCAGGCAGTTTCGCGGCGCGGTGCGGGCCGGGCTTTGCCGAGCAGGTCGTCATACGCGGCAAGAAGTCATGCGGCGCACGCCGGTGCTGGCCGCGAGGGCATGGGCAAGCGGCGCCGTCGGCTGCATCATGCAATAGCGTCTCGCGCGCCACAGTCGAGCAGGATGGGAGCAAGTTCGGACGCTGTCTGGCGCCAGTTGAGCGGCACCAGGATGGCGTCGCATCTTGCCGCAGGCAAAGAGCAGCTCGAAGAAAACGGTGCTGTTGTGGCAGAGCACGGCGAGGCGATCACCCGTGCCCAGCCCGTCATTTTCGAGGATGCTCGCCCCTTGCTCGGCGCGCCGATTGAATTCGGCAAAGCTGACCTTGGCCTCGGTCTCGCACTGATGAAAGGCCAGCGCATCCGGGCGAGAGCTCCGCGCGCGCTTAGCGGCAAGATCGAAGATGGTTCTCATAGCGGACGCGACCGGCAAGTCCTATCTCATAGCCGCTGACCATAGCGAGGCTTGACCTCGTCATCCCAGACGGTCGGCGGGATCGTCGCGGGGTTGCAGGCGGAGTCCGGTGAAAAGGCTCGAGCCGGGATCTTGGTGGGAGCCGCCGCGCGATGGCGGGACGGCAGCACCATCGGGCACGGATTTAGCCTACGGACCGGGCAGGCTCGTCCGCGCGGGCTGCCAAGCGGGCTCGGTGTCGTGGTCGGGGTGCTGGAAGCTGACCAAGTCCGGCGGCGCAGGGCCGAGGTTGGCCGAGGTCGTCTTGCCAGCCAGCGCGGCAACCTCGGCGAGCCAGGCGAGCATCGATTCCGTGCCGACCGCATAGCTGGGAGGCACCCGGTCGGGCTGGTCGAAGGCGCCCGTGAGCAGCTCGATGATTGGGCCGCCTGAGTGCCGATAGCTCAAGGGCGTGCCGCACGCGGCGCAGAAATCGCGCATGGCGCGCGTCGAGGATTGAAAGGTAGCCGGCGTGCCTCGCGTCCAGGCGAACTGGTGCTGGGGCACCTCGGCCAGCACGGCAAAGGGTCCGGCTACGGCCTTCTGGCACATGCGACAGTGGCAGATGCCGATCTTGAGCGGGTCGAATAAAGGGCAAAGCGCACGGCACCGCACTGACAACCACCGCTGTGGCGTGGCGACCGCTGCGGACTAGAGCTTGACATCGAGCACCTCGTGCAGCCGGCTGAGCCTCGAGATGGCATCGCAACCGGCAAACACAAATTCATCAACGCCGGCAGCGCGGAGCGCGTCCTCCTGAGCCCTGGGCCGTCCGGCAGAGCAGAACCTGCTTGGCACCGGCGGTCTTGAGCAAGCCGGCGGTCGCCTCCAGCCAGCTCGGCATAAATGGCGTCCGAAGAGCAGATGCAGGCCACGTGGGTGTCGCTGTCGGCAAAGGCCTTGCCGGTATCGGCCGACGTGTGGGCGGCGTACTCACGACGGCCTCGATGCCGCCGGCGGCCAGGAAGTTCTTCATCCAGGTGATGCGCACCGAGTGCGCGGCCGTCTCGCCGAGCGCTGCCAGGAACACCTGCGGGCGTCGGCCGACACGAGCAAGATGAGATCGGCAGCATCGCGCAAGCGCTCGAAGGTTCGGCCAGCCGCCGCGGCGGCAAAGGAGCAACCGCCGTACCGCCCCGGACAATGGCCGAAACGACGGGATGCGGCGCGACGCTGACGCCATCGGCGGCGAGCAGCGGGAAGGCCGAGACCCCGGTGAGCTCAAGCTGACCGTGGGCGATGCGGCGGGCTCGCGCCTGCGCCACGTTGTCGATTTCCTCCTGGAAAAACCCCGATTCGAGCGCAGGCGCCATGCCGCCTGCGCTTCGATCGCCTGGAAGAGCTCCCAGGCTTTTGCGCCAGGTCCGCCGTGAGCTTCTCGATGAACCAGGAATCATGCGCGGGATCCGTGACACGGCCCAGCGCACTTTCTTCCTGCAATACCAGGTGCGTGTTGCGGGCGATGCGCAGCGCAAGGCGATCGGAAGCGATCGTAACGCCAGCGCCCAAGTGAAGGGGCGGCACGCTAATGGCGTCGGCCACGCCGAAGGCCGCTGCGGCGCACGCCACCGTGGTGCGCGGCAGGGTTCACCACGGATCGCGCTTGGCCATCATACGTTCGGAAGTGAAGGCCGTCAAATGCAGGATGTCGCCAGCCTCGAAGGCTGCCGCAGGCCTCGGCCACACGCGCAAGTAGGCTACGAGCGGCGCGCAGCAGCGCGTGCTGAGGAACAGGTCGGCATCGCTCGCCATGGCGAGAGCGATTTTGTCGAACGCGGCGCGCGGTGCAAGGCCGCCGGCCTCGCAGGCGCGCAAAGTAAGCCACCAACGTCGCCAACATCGCCGCCAGTTCTTGCGCCTCGCTGGCTCCTGCTTCGTGATAGGGTCGGCCATCGGCCAGTAGCGCCTTCCATTGGGCATTGCTTGCGCGTCAGCGGCGAACTTGGCAACAGCAATCGCGCAGGCGCGATCGGCCGGATGAATAAAGCGTACCGGTCTTGGCCAGTACGCCGAGCGGATCAAGTTGAATGCCGCATGACGGTTGTCTTCCTCGACGCCCTCTCGCGCCAGATTTCAAGCAAGCTGCCGAGCCGCGTCCATGGTGTTTTCGCGGGCATCGAGCGCGATAGCCACGGCCGGCAAGGGCACGCCTGTGAGCGCCGCGGCAACAGCGTAGCCCGGCACCGCTGCAGCCGAGGCCCGATTGGCCGGGCGCCTCGATCTGCAGCAGTAGTGAGTTTACGCCCCTTCCAGGTCCTCCTGAATGGCTGCATTACAGAGCTTGGGATCAGGCTCGGCATGGCGCTGGCGGATGTCCCAGCCATGCACCGAGCCGCGCTTGGTCGCGGTGGCGACAGAGGGCATGGCCCGCGTATGCCGAGGGGCTCGATCCGCAAAGCCGTCGGCGGTGTGCGATACGAGCTGCCGCTCGAACGCGCCACCTTTCAGCGCCTTATCAACGAGCTTCAGCCAAGCCTCGCGCGAGGCCGCGTCGAACTCCGCGCTGATCGGTTCGGGGTCGTCGGTTATGGCGTTGGTCATGGCGTTCGCTCACGCTCCATTCGAGCGCCAGGTCGTCTGGCCCATTAGGTAGACCATTCCGGCCGCTTGCCAATGCCATTCTTTGCGGCGCTGAAAGCGCAACCGCAGCGCCCACGGGTCGCGGGAGCAGCGAGCGCCTCCCTAGCGACGGGCGCCTGTCTGTGGCCATAGCGCACCGCAAGGCGTGCCTTCGTCGGGGCCGCAAGTTCAAAGCCACGGCCAACGGTGGTTGCGCCCGAGACAAATGTCATGGAGCATGCCCCAGAGCGATGGCGGATGGCAGGGAGAAACGAGCATGGCGATCACCGGCGGCTGCCACTGTGGCGCTGTTCGCTACCAAGCGGATGGCGAAGTCCTCACCCATGCGCTTTGCCATTGCACGGACTGCCGGCGGCACGCCGGCTGCACCCATGGTGGCCTGGACCATGTACCCCATCGACCTTGTCAAGGTCACGAAAGTACACAAGGTGTATGCGTCCTCCGAACATGGTCGCCGACATTTTTGCGCCGATTGTGGCACCGGGCTGTTCTTCACCAACGCCCAGGTCCTGCCAGGGGATCATCGACATTCAGAGTGCCAGCTACGATGATCCCGACGCCGTTCCGGCGCGGGCGCACATCAAGTCGCCGATCGCATCGGTTGGATGGCGCGCGCGCATGAAGCTACTGGTTCGACCGCTATCCACCACGCGAATGATCGCCTCGAGAACTCGCCGGAGCGGGTCAGGCTCGGCAGGGAAGGCGGGCCGTGTTGGGGGGCCTTCCCCGAAAAGTCTCGGGGCGCTGCGGCTGCCCCAGCCAAAGGCCTGCTGCGCGCGATCTATCCGATCAAACCATGCCAGCGCCGGCGCAGATATTCGCGGCGCAGGCGATCATCGCGGCCCAAGGCGTTGAGGATGGCCTCGCAGAGTTCGAGCGAAAAACGCCGCCCCTCGTGGGCGCCATTCTCCCTCTCGCCGCCAAGGTAAGCGGACTGGTCCGTGGCGTCATGAGACTTGCGGGGCGAAGGTCATGCAGGCACCTTTGCGAAAGCTTGCTGGGTATGGCGCACACCATGGGAGCTGCCTGACGCCGCAAAGTACATCGGTGGAGATCCGATTTACCGAACTGTCACAAAAGCCGTGAGCAGTTTTACCGTACGCGCAAAAGGTTGCGCGATTGCATGCCAACGTCGCGCGCGATCGTCAGATCGTGCGGGAAATGAAGCCCGGCAAGCGGTCGTTCGTCAAAGAGGCCCCTCAGCGAAGAAAGCCGCGTGCGGCCTGCGTGCGTCCCGCAGGCGGCCCTGTGCGCCCCCGCCGGGCTCGGCGGTCGCGGGGTCAGGCGCGGGCCTTTTGCAGACGGGTTGCCATGGCGCGGTAGCTATCCAGCCCGGGCGTTGTTAGGCCCGCGACCTTTGCACTCGTCGTCGATCATTCACGCAAGGCGGGGGCGGCCGCGCGATGTTCGAGCTTGTCGAAAGCGGCAACTTCGAGGGTGACATTGGGCCACGCCACCTGCAGCAGCAGCGTTGCCGCAGAGTCTTCCGAGAGCTTGTCATAATAGGCGGGATTCACGGCGCCAAAGATATCGTCTGGCGGCTACGTGCAGCCGTACGGGCTCCAAGCAACATCATTGCCGAACAGTTTTGCCAGGGCGTTTGCGCTCGTCTCCTCGTGCAGGTCGTCGACGCCTTGCTGCGCGAGATTGACATCGTCGCCAACGAGCAGGTGACCCAAATCGTGGAACAATGCTGCGATCACCAGCGCATCGCCAAGACTGCGTTTCGTGGCGAGGTCGGCCGATTGCAGCGCATGTTCCTTTTGGGTGACGGCTGAGAGGCCGTAGCGTCCCGGTCACCGCGGCTGTCCAGTAGTTGGAAGATCCGTTCCCTGCTCAAGTCCATGCCGGCCTCCCTGGCGACGGTTTGGTTCCGCGGATCTATAGAGATCCCACCCTGTCATGATCAATCGCCGCGGCGACAATGCGCTCCCTGCGCGGTGCCGATCGTGGTGCTTGCCGATCTGTCGAGGCCAGCAGCGTGGCTCCAAGGGATTGCTCGCGTGGGAAAAAGTTGCTCAAACCCCAGCGCTCACTGCCGGCGTGCCGAGGACGGGCCAGTGCCGGCACGACGACCCGATCCGGTCGACGCGCGCTTCGGCGCCACCGGCCTCAACCTGGCCGGGTAGTGCGGGGCGATTTTTTCCGGTTAGGTTTCGCCCGCAAACAGGCGATCCAGCCGAGGCGTAAGCCATTGCAAAATTTCGAGTTCCGCTGCCAATAACGATCGGGGTCAGCGCGCTGCCGACACACAACCATGCATTGCCAAGGCATTGCCCCCATGTATTGAGGACAGCACGGGGTCCAGATGAGTCGCGGCAGTTATGCGAGGAGCGAGCCATGGTCGAGAGCCAAGCCCTGCTGCAAGAGGGAAAGATCTTTCTCGGCCGCAGTGTCGAGCCCGAATACCTGGAGCTGAGGCTCGCCAACCGGCACGGTCTTGTGACGGGCGCCACGGGCACGGGCAAGACCGTTACCCTGCAGGTGCTGGCCGAGGGCTTTTCGAATGCCGGCGTGCCGGTGTTCGCCGCCGACATCAAGGGTGACCTCTCCGGCATTTCCGCCACTGGCGAGAAGAAGGACGGGCTGGCCAAGCGCGCTAAAGAGATTGGTCTCAACGACTGGACGAATGCTGCTTTTACCCAACCTTGTTCTGGGATCTGTTTGGCGAGCAGGGCCACCCGATCCGCGCCACCGTACAGGATATGGGGCCGCTTGCTGTTGGCGCGCTCTGATGGAGCTCAACGAGACGCAGGAGGGCGTGCTCAACATCCTGTTCCGTGTGGCGGCAGACGAGAAGCTGCCTGCTGCTGCGATCTGAAGGATCTGCGCTCGATGGCCAATGACGTTGGCCAGCGCGGCAAAGCCACTCATGACCAAGTACGGCAACGCATCGACGGTTTCGATCGGTGCCATCCAGCGCCGCGCTGCTGGTCCTGGAGGAGCAGGGCGCCAACAACTTCTTCGGCGAGCCGGCGCTCCAAATCAGCGACTTCATGCGCACCGGCAGCCGACGGGCGCGGCTTCGTCAACATCCTCGCCGCCGAGAAGCTGACGAAGACGCCGCGCCTCTACGCGACTTTCCTGCTGTGGCTGTTGGCGCAGCTATTCGACAAGCTGCCCGAAGTGGGTGATCCCGACAAGCCCAAGCTGGTGTTCTTCTTCGATGAGGCACACCTGCTGTTCAGCGAGGCGCCCAAAGCTCTGCTCGAACAAGTGGAACGGGTCACCCGGTTGATCCGATCCAAGGGCGTTGGTGTCTACTACGTCACCCAGAATCCGCGCGACGTGCCCAACTCCGTATCGGCGCAGCTTGGCAACCGCGTGCAGCATGCCCTGCGCGCCTTCACACCGGTCGAGCAGAAGGGTATCCGTGCAGCCGCCGAGACGTTCCGCCCCAACCCCAAGCTCGATGTCGAACGAGTGATCCAGGAGCTGAAGGTGGGCGAGGCGCTGGTTTCACTGCTGCACGGCGGCGGCGAGCCATCGATGGTTCAGCGTACGCTGATCCGACCGCCATCGGGACGCCTCGGGCCGGTCACCGCCCCGGAGCGCAAGAGCCAAAATCGAGGCCAGTCCGATCTACGGCAAGTATGAAGAAGTCGTCGACCGCGATTCCGCCTACGAGATCTTGCAGAAGCGCACGGCGGCGGCCGCCGCAACTCAGGAGGCCGACGCCAATAGTTGGGGCAACATTCTCATGGGCGGTGGCACCGGGCGGCGCCAGGGTTACGGCGAGACCTTTGCCAAATCCATGATGCGCTCGGTCGCCTCCAGGCTCGGCAATGCCATCGTGCGCGCGGTGCTCGGCGGCCGACGCTGAGCCTGCCTCAAGGAGACCATTAGATGGCCGAAAGACGGGATGGAAACGAGCCAATTGTCGGTCCGCAGGAGCAGACGCAGAGCGCCTATCGTGCGCAACCCCAGCGGCGCGGCGGCTGCCAGCGCCAGAGCCTGGGCGAGGCGATCGCCAAATCGTTCCTCCGCTCGATCGCCTCCAGCCTGGGGCGCATTCTGGCGCGGGCCATCACAGGCCGCATGCGCTAGCTCATGCGGCTTGCCGCAATCCGACGAACGCGCTGACGCCCGGCTGGCGCTCGATCGACATCAGTGCTTCGAAGATTTGACGGGCCGGCAGGCTTGGATTGCCGAGCGCCAGGCACGCCTCGAATTTGGCCCATAACTCCTCCTGGACAGCGGCAGTTGCGGCGAGCTGCGCTCGTCGGTGACCCGCCGGTCCTGCAGCCGCCGCCCACCGTTCAATTCGATGACGACGAGGTCGTAGGGGCCGCTCCCGACCGCTTGGGATCGGGCCGATCGTCGGGTTCGATCCTGACCTTGCCGATCAGGGCCTGCACGTCCTGGCGTTGTACGAAGCTGTCGGTCAGCTCGGGAAGCCCGACGCGGCCGGCGATGATCGAACTCGCCATGGCAAACTGCATGCTAAACTTTGCCTCCAGACCCGTCTGGGGGCGGGCATTGCGCAGAATGGTGGCATTGCGCCGGCTGGTGGAGACGATGACGGAGTTTACCTCATCGCCGGGCACCTGCTGCTCGTGCAAAAGATCAAGCATGCCGTCGATGGCACGATGCGTGCAATAGCAAAGCGGATATTTTTCACGCCGAGACCTTGGGTGAGTATCTGCCAATCGCGCCCGGCTTCAATCGCACGCTCGCGATCGGCCGCGCCTTTGGGTGAAACGGCGGCTAGAAAGCCGAGCGGGTGCTCGAGCGCGTCGGGGGAGGAGGTGAAGCCGGCCGCGGCCAGCCGCGCCGAGATGATACCTGGCATGCGCAGCCTTGCCGGCATGGTAGGGTTTGGTCATCGTGCCGAAGTTGGCGACCAGTCCGGAACTATGTGAAGCGGCGAGCGCCAACGCCTGCGTGGTCTGGTCGGGGTCGAGTGCGCGCAGCGATGCGCAGGCGGCGGCGGCCGCGATCGCCCTGAAGATGCCTGTCGGGTGCCACCCTTTCTGGTGGTGTTGATCCGGATCACGGGCAGCGAGCTCCGCCCAGACTTCGTAGCCGGCGACATAGGCGGTGGCCATCTGCGCGCCGCTCGCGCCCAAAACCTCCGCCTCCGCAAAATCGCGGAACCAAGACCGTGCTCGGATGACCACGCAAGGAAACATCGTCGTAGTCGAGCGCGTGCGCAGCGGTGCCGTTGATCCAGGCGGCCTCGGGCGCGGGCACGCGTGGGCCAGAAAGATAGAGGCTGGCCTCGCCGGGCGGCGGCGCCAGCACCTTGTGCAAGAGGCGCGGCGGCGCCCTCGATGCTGCCCGCGATCAGCGTGCCGACGCAATCGGCAAAGCCGGTATGGACGACGCCGAGCGCCGCGGGCGGAATGCTCTCCAGCCTCATGCCGGCAACGAAACAACCGAGAGACGTGGTCAGCGATTGAGACATGTGGCTCTCCGTGGCGCTCGACTTTGCATCCCGCCCGCTACTGTCGCCGAACAGTCAAGCGATGACAACCTTCCTGCCGCCTCGCGCCTTACAAACCACCTCAGTCGGCTTGGCACGTGTGTGCGGCCGATTCGAGCGTGTGCCGCCACGCCGACCCGATTGCGGTTTGGTCGTTGCTGCAGACGGTCGCGAAGTGACTGGGCGCGGGACCACCCTGGGCGAGCTTGCCGCGAGCCGCCACCGGCAGCACCTGCACGATCCGATCGCCGCGTACCGCAATCATGCGATCGAACATATTGACGACAACGCAGACGTGGTTTGGCACCACGCGAACCACCTCGCCGACCTTGGGTCGGGCGTTGCTGCGCGACAGATCGAGGAAGCCGTGCTCCTCGGCGAAGGCGTGGATCTTGGCCTGCGGGTATTCCAGGATCAGGCCGAAGCCGTCGTCGAGCGCGCCGGTGTCGGCGGTGAGCGTCTTGGAGCCGGAGTCGAGGATGCCGCGCTCGGGCGCGGCGCGGCTCACCACCGTGGCGTAGACGCTGAGCGCGCAGTCGTCCGGCGTCGCAGCCCCGCAGGCCAGCATCATGCGGTCGTTGAAGATGTAGGTGCCGGCGCGGTGCTCGGTGGCGCCGTCGAGCTTGCCCATGTTGAGCAGGTTGGGCGTGCCGCCGGTCGAGACGATGCGCGGCTCGAGCCCCAGCGCGCGGCACGCCCCCGTGCGCCTCGCTCGAAGAAGCGCTGCGTCTGCGGCCACGACTGCTCGGTGGGATAGAACAGGAAGCCCGTCGAAGCGCAGGCCGGCTGCTCGCTTGATGAGCCGTCGCCAGCTCGATCGCCTCCTTGCGCCGTCTCGACGCCCGCGCGCTTGCGGCCCGTGTCGCATTCGATCACGACGCCGAGCGGCCGGCCGGCGATCTCGGCGGCCTGCGGCAGGCCGGCGATGACGGTGGGGTTGTCGGCGGCGACGGTGATCGGTCGCCCGCTTCAGCAGCTGGCCCAGAGCCGGCCGATCTTCTGCCTCGACCCAGCAGGTTGTAGCTGATCAGGATATCGTCGATGCCGCCGTCGACCATCACCTCGGCCTCGCCCAGCTTCTGGCAGGTGATGCCCTTGGCGCCGGCCGCGATCTGCATCTTGGCCGAGCACCGGGCTCTTGTGCGTCTTGATGTGCGGGCGGTTGGCCACGCCCGCCTGCATCGCACAGCTTCTGCACGCGGCCGATGTTGCGCTCGACCCGGTCGAGATCGATCACCACGGCCGGCGTGCCGAACTCGTTGGCGATCTGTGACTTTAGTTGCTCAAGGCTCATGACCTACCCCTCATTTGGTTGGCGCCGACGACAGCACCTTTTTCACCGCTGGGGCGCGCTGAGGATGCGGGCTTCCAGCGCGCCGTGGAGCGATGAACGGCGGTGAGGCCAGCGTCGCCACGCCGGCCTTCGCGGCTCCAGCGCGTCGTTGTGCGCGCTCGAACTGGCGCAGCATGGCGTTGCCGCGCACGACGGCGTCGTCGAGCGCCTGCCTTGGCCGACTTCTTGCCAGCCAGCGCCGCCTCGATCTCCTCGGCCCAGACGTCGCGCAGCTGCACCATATTGCCGAGCCGCAGGCCGCGTGAGTTCTCGGTCGGCTCTTTGTTGGTGAGCTCAAGCAGCGGCGTCTCAAGGTACGGGAACTCCTTGTAGTAGCCGGATGCCTTGGCCTTCTCATAGGCCGCCTTGGTGATCGGCAGGTAGCCCGACTTCTTGTGCAGCTCGACCTGGCGGTCGGTGTCGGACAGGAAGGTGAAGAACTTGGCGACGCCTTTGTATTCGGCCGGCGCTCTTGCCGCCCATCACCCACAGCGAGGCCCCGCCGATGATGGAGTTCTGCGGCGCGCCGGCGACGTCGGGATAGTAGGGCATCGGCGCGTTGCCGAAGTCGAACTTGGCGTTGGCGCTGCACGTTGCCGAAGAATGCCGACGAGGTCAGGAAGATCGGGCACTCGCCGGAGGTGAAGCGGCCCTCGCCGGTATTGGTGCGCCCCGAGTAGTCGTAGGTCTTGTCCTTCTGCAGCTCGACCAGGTTCTCCAGATGCTTCGACGTGCAGCGGAGAGTTGAACTTCAGCTCCGTGTCCACAGCCGTCCATGCCGTTGGCCTTGGTGGCGAGGGGCATGTTGTGCCAGGCGGCGAGCTGCTCGAGGTTGACCCACGTCACCCAGGCATTGCCGAAGCCGCAGTTGGCGATGGCCGGCCGCCTTGAGCTTCTTGGCTGCGTCGAACACCTCGGGCCAGGTCTTGGGTGGTTTGTCCGGATCGAGGCCGGCCTTCTTGAAGCCATCCTTGTTGTACCACATCACCGTGCTGGACGAGTTGAACGGGAATGACAGCATCTCGCCCTTGCTGCTGTCGAATAGTAGCCGGTGATGGTCGGCAGATAGGCCTTGGGATCGAACGCTCTCGCCCGCCTCCTTCATCAGCACGTGCACCGGCTTCACCGCGCCCGTCGCCGCCATCATGGTGGCGGTGCCGACCTCGAACACCTGCATGATGTGCGGGGCGCTGGCCGGCGCGGAACGCGGCGATGCCGGCGTTCATGCGTGTCGGGATAGCCGCCCTTGTAGGTCGGAACGACCTTGTAGTCCTTCTGGCGTGCCGTTGAAGTCGTTGGCCAGTTTGACGATGACGTCGTTGTTGGCGCCCGTCATGGCATGCCACCACTGGATTTCGGTCTGAGCCGAGGCGCTACCCGCGGCAACGCAGAGTAGGCTCGCGCTTAGCCAGCTCCAGCCAAACTGCCTTTTCATTCCTGCTCCTCCTGATGCGACCTTCACGCCTTTTCGGTCTTGGCGGGTGTGGTGGCTAGCTTTCCCTGCATGACAAGGGCGCGACAGCGCGCCGACCACTGACTCAGCGCAACGGCCCCAAGCTTTGGAAGGCCGCTCGGGACGCACCACGGCCGACCTTTCGCGCTGCCGCGGCGCCGCAAAGCTGCTCGCCCGCTGCTGCGGCCGCCCAACCTGCAGAGGTCGCGCCGGGCCGCGTTGGCAAGGCGGGCGCGGCCAACGTCGGCGGCGGGCAGAACATTGTCGGCGGTCCGGGGGCCCCAGCCCTGGCGCTTTTCCTGCCCGCCTTGGCCCCGCTACCCCGAACCGGGTTGGGGTGTCACGCTTGACAGGTGAAGACATCTTAGCTATCTCCCCCAGCGGCTCGTTGGCACTCGATGTAATAAAGTGCTAACAGGGCCAAGTGGTCCCAACGCGTGACCCAAAAGTCAGATAACCCACTGAAACGGAGAGAGTTTTTCGATGAAGTTTCGTCCTCTGCACGACCGTGTCGTCGTGCGCCGTGTCGATAGCGAAACCAAGACACGCCGGCGGGATCATCATTCCCGATACCGCTGCCGAGAAGCCTCAGCAGGGCGAGGTGATCGCCGTCGGCCCAGGGGCCCGCGACGAGAGCGGCAAGATCGTCCCGATCGATCTGAAGCCGAAGGATAAGGTGCTGTTCGGCAAGTGGTCGGGCACCGAGGTCAAGATCGACGGCCAGGAGCTACTGATCATGAAGGAGAGCGACATCATGGGGTGCTCGAGTAGTCCGCAGAAGGAGAGATGGCGTGGGAGCGCCGCGGAGCTCCCTGCGCGCGCCCGCCGACTTCAGTCCCTGCGATCTGAAGAGACGATCAAGATTCACGTTCCAGGAGTTAGCTCACTATGGCTGCCAAAGACGTCAAATTTTCCGCCGACGCACGCGAGCGCATGCTGCGCGGCGTCGACATTCTCGCCAACGCCGTCAAGGTCACGCTTGGGCCCAAGGGTCGCAACGTCGTGCTCGAGAAGTCGTTCGGCGCGCCGCGCACGACCAAGGACGGCGTCACGGTCGCCAAGGAGATCGAGCTCGAGGACAAGTTCGAGAACATGGGCGCGCAGATGGTGCGCGAAGCCGCCCAGAAGACCAACGACATCGCCGGCGACGGCACCACGACGGCCTGCGTACTGGCGCAAGCGATCGTGCGCGAGGGCATGAAGGCGGTGGCCGCCGGCATGAACCCGATGGACCTGAAGCGCGGCATCGACAAGGCCGTGGCGCAGGTGGTCGAGGACATCAAGAAGAGAGTCCAAGAAGGTCAAGACTCAGCCAGAGAAGTCGCCCAGGTCGGCACCGTTGCGCCGCCAACGGCGAGAAGGCGATCGGCGACATGATCGCCAAGGCCATGCAGAAGGTCGGCAACGAGGGCGTCATCACGGTCGAGGAGGCCAAGAGCCTCGAGAGCGAGCTCGACGTGGTCGAGGGCATGCAGTTCGATCGCGGCTACCTCTCGCCCTACTTCATCACCAACGCCGACAAGATGATCGCCGAGCTGGAGGAGCCCTATCTTGCTCATCCACGAGGAAGAAGCTCGCGCAGCCTGCAGCCGCTGCTGCCGGTGCTCGGAAGCGGTGGTGCAGACCGGCAAGCCGCTGCTCATCATCGCCGAGGAAGTCGAGGGCGAGGCGCTTGGCGACGCTGGTCGTCAACAAGCTGCGCGGCGGCGGCTCGAAGGTGGCGGCCGTGAAGGCGCCTGGCTTCGGCGATCGCCGCAAGGCCATGCTCGAGGACATCGCCATGCTGACCAACGGCCAGGTGATCAGCGAGGACCTCGGCATCAAGCTCGAGAACGTCACGCCTCGACATGCTCGGCCAGCGCCAAGCGCGTGCGCGTCGAGAAGGAGAACACCACCATCATCGACGGCTCCGGCAAGAAGAAGGAGATCGAGGGCCGCGTCTGCCCAGATCAAGGCGCAGATCGAGGAGACCACGTCCGACTATGATCAAGCGAGAAGCTGCAGGAGCGCCTGGCCAAGCTGGCCGGCGGCGTGGCGGTGATCAAGGTCGGCGGCGCCACCGAAGTCGAGGTCAAGGAGCGCAAAGGACCGCGTCGACGACGCGCTCAATGCCACCCGCGCCGCGGTCGAGGAAGGCGTTGTGGTCGGCGGCGGCGTGCGCGCTGCTGAAGGCGGCGCAGGCGATCACCGCCAAGGGCGACAACGAGGACCAGGACGCCGGCATCAACATCGTCAAGCGGGCGCTGCAGGCCCCGATCCGCCAGATCGCCGAGAATGCCGGCGTCGAGGGCTCGATCGTGGTCGGCAAGGTGCTGGACGGTCGTGGCGCCGCCTTCGGCTACGACGCCCAGAACGACGAGTACGGCGACATGTTCGAGAAGGGCATCATCGATCCGGCCAAGGTCGTTCGCACGGCTCTGCAGGACGCGGCCTCGATCGCCGGCCTGCTCGATCACCACCGAGGCCGGCGTTGCCGAGGCGCCGAAGAAGAAGGACGCGCACGCCGGGCACGCGCACGGCGGCATGGGCGGCATGGACATGTAACACTGCTGCCTCCAGCGTCTGCAGCATGGGCCGTCCGCGCTCTGGCGCGGCGCGGCCTTTTCTTTCGCCGCACCGTCCCACTGCGGCAGCTTGGCCCGGGGCGGTGGCGAAGCCCCTGGGCGGAGGTCGCGCGCGCTTGCCGCACCACCCAGCGTTCCGCCGCGCCGCCCTTGCCCCGGCCCAGATCAGTCACTATTGAAGGCGCAGGTTCACACCACCTGGTGGAAGGTTGGCATGCCGAGCCGGCGCCGGATGATGCTACCGCGGTTGCTGGGGGCCGCGTCGGCGGCAGCCGCCGGCGGTTGGGCACTTCCTGGCGCCGAACCGCGGCAATGCCTATTACCGCGGCCCGGTGTCGGACCATTTCGACGGCACGGTGTTCTTCAATCGGGCGGTGTCAAACCGAGAACCAGTGGGCCATCCTCAAATGGCAGCTCACCGATCAGGAGTTGCCTGGCCGGACGCCTTCCGAGCCCTTTCCCGCCCGATCGGCCACCGTCGCGATTTGATGGGGCAGGCGCGCGCATTACCCACGTCGGTCATGCTTCGTTCCTGATCAGACGCGCGGCCGCAACATCCTTCTCGATCCCGTTTGGGCGGAACGCGCGCCAGCCCGCTGTCGTTCTTGGGGGCCGCGACGGGTGAACGCGCCCGGCATCGCCTTCGACGCGCTGCCGCCCGTCGACATCGTCCTTATTACGCACAATCACTACGATCACATGGATGTGGCGACGCTCGGCGCCCTTTGCGGCAGCGCTTTCGCCCTCGCCTGCTGACCCCGCTCGGCAATGACACCATCCTGCGAAACAGCATCCCTGGGCTCGCGGCCCAAGCCTTGGACTGGGACGCGGCGTCGATCTCGATGGCGGCGTTGGGGTGCACGTCGAGCCGACCGCTTGCATTGGTCGGCGCGCGGCACCGGCGATCGCCGGCACGCTCTGTGGGCGAGCTTCGTCCTGGAGGCCGGGGCGCAAAGGATCTATTGCGTGGGCGACAGCGGCTATGGTGATGGCAACCACCTTCCGCCGCGTGCGCCAGCGCCATCCTCGCCTGACGCTGGCGTTGCTGCCCATCGGCGCCTACGAGCCGCGCTGGATCATGCGCAACAATCGCCTGCAATCCCGGGAGGCGCTCGAGGCATTGGAGCTGTGTGGGGCCGAACGCGCGCTGGGCCATCATTGGGGAACATTTCGGCTCACCAACGAGGCCGTCGACGCGCCGCCGCAACGCCACTGTCCACGGCGTTGGCCCGCGGCGGGGTCGCGGCGGGCCCGCTTCCTCGCCGTGCGGCCCGGGCAGGTAGTGCTCCTGACGTGACGTCGGCCGCAAGGCGCGAGCCTCGGGCGCCGTCACCGCCCAGCTGCGCTTGCGTCTTGCGCGTCCCGGCTTTGGACCTGCTTGCGAGGGAGGCCACGGCGCTGCCGGGGCCGTGGTTGGCTGGCATCGCCTCGGGCCTCTCTGCCAGTGCCCTGTGCCAGTGCCCTGTGCCAGTGGCCCTGTGCCAGTGTCCTGTGCCAGTGCCCTGTGCCAGTGCCCTGTGCCCGGGTCCCCTTGCCCTGCACCTTTTTGCCGGTGCAAGGGCTCCCGAGCCGGCGCTTGCCGGCGCGCCCGCGCTCGCAGGCCCCCGTGGGCTCAGACGACGCTCACCTCCAAATCGCCGATGCCATCGATGTGGCCCGTGAGGCGATCACCCCGCTTGGTGGCGCCGACGCCGGCAGGCGTTCCGGTGAAGATCAGGTCCCCGCCTTTCAGCGCGAAGAAGTCCCGACAGAAAGGCGATCTGGTGTGGAATGTCCCAGATCATCTGGTTGAGGTTGCCGCTTTGTTTTCGCTCACCGTTGACGTCGAGCCAGATCGCTCCCTGGCTCGGGTTCTCCACGTGCTGCGCCAGCACCAGCGACGAGCAGGGAGCGGAATGCTCAAAGGCCTTGCCCACCTCCCATGGACGCTGCAGCCGCTTGGCCTCGGCTTGCAGGTCGCGCCGCGTCATGTCGATGCCGACGGCATAGGCGAACACGTGCTTCATGGCTTCGGCCGGTTCGATGTCGACCCCGCCGGACTTGAGCGCCACCACCAGCTCGATCTCGAAGTGCACGTCCGTGCTGGCCGCAGGATAGGAAACCTACCGTCGGTCGCGACGTTGTCCGGCGTTCTTCTGAAAAAGAAGGGCGGTTCCTTGTTGGGATCATGCCCCATTTCGACGGCATGGTCCGCGTAGTTGCGCCCGACACAATAAATTCGGTGGATAGGGAAGAGTTTGTCGGAGCCACGAATGGGCAGCGTCGGTAGGGCAATGGGTGGGAAGGCGTAGATCATGATAGCGTACCGCTTTCGGAGCTAGCTTCGCGGGCGTTGGTAAGGGCATGCCGCGGCCGCGCGCAAAGCGGAGGTGTCGACCACAAATGGCCGGCCGAGAAAGCCGGCCCTTAGGTGCGGCGCTGGCGCCCAGCTCGGCTGCTGCGGTGCGAGATGAGCGAGGACGGAGTATGTTTCCACTATCGCACATGTTGAAGTCGTTCGTGCGCAAGGAAGCGCTTAAGGTCATCGACGCCGACGGCAAGGTGCACGTCTTCGCTGGCGGGCCGGGCCGGAGCGTAACCATGCGTCTCACCGACCGCTCGCTCTACCGCAAGCTGTTCCTCAATCCCGAGCTGCATGCCGGCGAGGCCTACATGGATGGGCGGCTTGAGCTTCGAGGACCTCAACGCTGCGGGATTTCCTCACCCTCTTCTCCGTCAATCGGCTGCTCGCTCGGCGCGCTACCCGTTGCAGAAGCGTGCTGCGACGCGTCTCGCGCGGGCCTCAAGCGCTTCCAGCAGGCCAATCCGGTCGGCAAGGCGCAGAAGAACGTCGCCCACCACTACGATCTGGGCAACGACTTTTATCAGTCTGTTCCTCGACGCAGGGCATGCAGTACTCCTGCGCCTACTTCCTCGACGACAGCGACAGCCTCGAGGAGGCGCAGCAGCAACAAGCTGCGGCTCATCGCCGCCAAGCTCAATCTCAGACCGGGACTGAGGATGCTCGACATCGGTAGCGGCTGGGGCGATCTGGCGCTCTACCTTGCGCGCCTGGAGGATGTCGACGTCACCGGCGTCACGCTGTCGCGCGAGCAGCACGCGCTCGCCAACGAGAAGGCGCGGGCAGCCGGGCCTCCGGCGCCAGGGTGCGCTTCCGAGTCTGCAGCGACTATCGCGAGGCTGACGGAGCGCATTCGACCGCATCGTTTCGGTCGGCATGTTCGAGCACGTTGGCGTCCGCCACTATCGCGAGTTCTTCGCCAAGGTGAGACGCGCTCTATGGACGCACGACGGGGTCATGCTGCTGCATTCGATCGGCCACATGAGCCCTCCCGGGACCGCCGAGCCCTTGGCTGCGGAAATACATCTTCCCTGGCGCCTATTCGCCGGCGCTGTCGGAGGTGTTCACCGTCCGTCGAGCAGGAGAGCCTGTGGGTCACCGATCTTGAGTTCCTGCGCCTGCACTACGCCAAGACGCTCAACCACTGGTGCCGACGCTTCGAGGCCAACCGCGCCAGGATCGCCCAGATGTACGACGAGCGCTTTTGCCGCATGTGGGAGTTCTATCTGATCAGCGCGGAAATGATGTTCCGCACCGGCAGCCAGTTGGTCTTCCAGATGCAGCTTGCGCACAAGCGCGATGCGGTGCCGATCGTGCGCGACTATGCCACCGATCTGCAGCGCAAATACCGGGAGATGGAAGCCCCCACGCCAAACCGTCCCGTTGCGAAAGCCAGGGCTGAGCCGGCTCGCCAAGTTGTGATGGGCGGAAAAGCGCCGCCTCGTCGTTCCGTTGCTAGGGGTGCTGCCGGCAACGTTGGTCCTGGCTTTATCAACTTTACGGTGTCAGCATGCTCACGCTCAAGCCGCCCCTGTACCTGCTCCCTGCTGTCGCCCTATTGCTCTCGTGTCTTGCCGCCGCGAACGCCGAGGCGCGTGGCGGTTCGCACGGTTCCGGCATGCGTTCGCTCGGCCACGCCGCGGGCGCAAGCGCGACGCCAATGCCGGGGCGGTCGGAGGCAGGCGCGCCAGTAAGCGGCACCGGTCGCGCCAACGCCCTGGTCAATCCGGCGGCCGCAGCGGCTGTGCCGGCGCCGAGCGTGACGGCGCCAACGCCGGCAGCTGCAGCGGCCCTCCCGAGCGCGTCGGCAAGCGGTAGCACCAACCCTACGGCGAAATGCGGCGGCCGCCGCCACCGCGGCGGTGCCGGCAGCAAGCGCGGCGACCGCAGCTCCGGTGGCCGGGCCGGCGGCGCCGGCAACGCCGGAACCGGCGCTGCCCGCGCTCGCCCCAATGTCTGACCCGTTGCCGACCCAGTTCGCCACGGGGGGCGGGTCTTCACCAAACCTCGCCCTTTCACCGGCGACGTCTGCCTCCAGCCCGAGCGAGTCGGCGCCGAGCAGCCCGGGCGGCGGCGGCAAATCGCTCAAGGATTGCATGGGCTTTTGGGATGCAGCCACCCACATGACAAAACCCGAGTGGCGCGCCGCCTGCAAGCGTTCGATGGCGGAGTTTCCCGACGTCAAATGGTAGTCGCCGTCGCGGCGCGGGTCGGTCGGCTCATTCAACCCGCAGCTTGAGGTCCATGATCAATTTGCCCGATTTGGTCCGCTCGAGGCGACCTAAGGGCCGTCCATAAACAGCTGAGTCGATGCTGCCACAGATGGCGAAGAAAGGCATGAAGGGATTCACAGCGAGGAATCGAGCGACATAGCTTCGGTGCATGATTCTGCGCCGCGCACGCCCGAGCCGCACGCAAGCGATATCGTCAGATTGCCCCCGTTCTGAATGAACAGAGCCGGCGCCGCTTTGTCGCGCTGGAAGCCCGAGCGCTTGGACGTGGCGGTGTCAGTTTAATGGCCCGCATCACGGGCTTGGCTCGCTCTACCATTTATCACGGTCTTTGCGACATTCGCGATGATGTGGCGACGGCGCCCGGACGTATCCGCAAGCCTGGTGGCGGACGCAAGCAGAAAGCCTTTGAGGATGCAACGCTGTTGCGCGATCTCAAGGCTCTGGTTGAGCCCACGACGCGTGGCGACCCCATGCGAGTGTTGTTGTGGACCTGCCGGAGCCTGCGTAATCTCGCCAAAGAGCTGGGGAAGAAGGGGCACAAGGTTTGCCCTACGGTTGTTGGCAATTTGCTGCGCGGGATGGACTACAGCCTGCAGGCAAACAGCAAGACACGGGAAGGCAGCAACCACATCGATCGCGACGCACAATTTCGTTACATCAACGCGCAAGCGGTCGACTTCCTCGGCGCTGATCAACCGGTCATCTCGGTCGACACTAAGCGCAAGGAATTGGTCGGTAATTTCAAGAACAATGGTCGCGAGTGGAACCCCCAGGGTGAGCCCGAACTCGTCAACGTGCATGACTTCATCGATCCAAAGCTGCGCCGGGCAGTCCCGTATGGGGTCTACGACATCAACGCCAATGTCGGATGGGTCAGCGTCGGCACCGACCACGACACGGCTTCATTTGCCGTCAACGCCATCCGCCGGTGGTGGTCGACGATGGGGAAGAAGCGCCACGCCAAAGCCAAACGTCTGATGATCACGGCCGACGGCGGTGGCAGCAACGGGTACCGCGTGCGCCTGTGGAAGGTCGAGCTTCAAAAGTTGGCAAACGAGCTCAAATTCCCGATTACCGTTTGCCATTTCCCGCCGGGAACGAGCAAGTGGAACAAAATTGAGCATCGTCTCTTTTCGTTCATCACGATCAATTGGCGCGGAAAGCCGCTACGCACCTATAGAACGATTGTCCAGCTGATCGCAGCCACGACCACCGAAGCGGGCCTCAAAGTGCGCGCCGAGTTGGATGAAAAGAAGTACCCCAAAGCGGTCAAGGTGTCCGACGCCCAGCTCGCCGCGGTCAACCTCATCCGCCACACTTTCCATGGCGACTGGAACTACACGATCACACCTCGGCGAAAGAGCTAATTGACTTATTTATTTTTGGACGGGCCCTAAGCGGTGAAATTGGCCGCACCGGTGCCGACCGTCTCGGCGACCAGGTCGGCCCGACGCTCCTTGAGCACGGCATCTTGGCAAATGATTTTCGTGTCGGCTTCGATCTTGTCGCAGATCGCCTTCGGCGTTCCCGCGCGCACCGCCACACCGGTGCACGAGGTGGTAGTCGCAGCCCGGTACCGTTTCGGCGATGGGGCGAAATTCCGGGGCCAGCGTCGAGCGCTGCGTCAAAGAAATGCCGAGCGGCTTGCCGCGCCGGCGCAGAGCCTGGCCGATGATTGAGGTAATATTGTCGAACATCGGATCGACGTTTTGCCCCACCAGATCGTTGAGGGCCGGCGCACTGCTGCGGTATCAACGTGCACCATGTCGACCGCTGCCATGCGCTAGAAGAGTTCGGCCGACAGGTGGACGGTCCTGCCGATGTCGGAGCAGGCATAGTTGAGCTTGCCGGGATTGGCCGTGGCATGGGCGATGAGCTCCAGCCACCTTGTTGACCGGCAAATCCTTACGCTGGCGACATCCCCGAGCAGGACAAAGTCCTTCTCGATCAAACGGCACCCGAGGCTAGAGATACTGGTTGGTGGCGATGCCGGGCGGCACCATGCCGATTTGACTGCCGTGGTTCGGCCTTTGGCGACCCGATCCATGCCGAGATTGCCACCGGCGCCGGCAACATTCTCGACAACTGGTGGGCACCTTCCAAGCGCACCCAACCGGTCGGCGAACGCGCGGCCGACGATGATCACTGGGCGCCTCCCGCTGGAAAACCCACGATGAATTTGACGGTCAACCCCGCCGGCTAGCCCGACTGCGCCGCCGCCTGTGTTGCCGCCGAAGTAGAAATTGCGACCCGACCTTGCGAGAAAGTGCGCCGCGTGATGCCTGCCAAAGCTGCCTCGCTGGAAAAGACCAAAGCGTGAAGACCCGGCTCCCTCTGCAACAGAACGGGGGTGGGACCCAAGCACGGCATGAACGGTCGGGAGTGCGAAAACTCCCTGCCGTGCCTCAGTCCGCGCGCGAGCAGAGTGTTGTTGTTGGTGATGCCGCGCCACGAGCCAGCCGCGCCCCTGGCACAGCCCAATGCAGTCAACGCTCCAGCTGGGGCGATAGACGTGCTCGATAATAATGGCGTCGGGCCACTGATCCTGAGGAACCGCGGCCAAGTAGGGAGGCAGCACGCGGTCCTCATAGCCTTCGACGTCGATTTTCAGGACGGTGATTTTGGCAATGGCGTGCTCGGCGAGCAGGGCGGCGAGACGCCTGACCTGCACGGGGCGACCGACACCGGTCCCACGGAGGGATCAGGAGCCCTCGTCGCCGCTCGTCGAAAGCAGGCCCTCGCCGTCGTGGTCGCCGACCGCGACACAGGCGGTGGCAACCTCCACCTCGGGCGCGGCGTAACGGTCCTTGCGGGCGAGACGCAGGTTGAATGCGAACGCGCCAGCAGCGCCGCATCGGGTTCGATTGCCAAGACGCGTGCGCCCTCGCCCGCGTTCAGCGCTGCGTAGAGCTGTAGAGGCCGGCGTTGGCGCCGACGTCAGCGAAAACGGACCGCGCGCGCGCAGCTGGAGTGCGCAGGAAGGCGTATTCGTTGCGATCCATGCGGTCGGGTCGTAAGAGCGCCTTGCGCTCGCATACATTTGTGATCGGGAAAGAGACGGATCCTGTGCCCCCCACAGCCAGGAATCGACCGGACCCGCGTGCAGCAGGAAGAACAGCTGCGCCAACCGCTTGCGCAGCTTGCCACGCCCCAACAGGGTATTGCGCGAGAGCCCTATGAGTGCGCGCACGCGGCAGGCGCGGACGAAATGTCCCCCAGGGCAGCGCGTTCATCTCGGAATCGAGCATCGGCCCATCACCGAAATCTTGGGCTGGACAGGGCGCGCGTTAGGCTGCCAAGGCGTTCGCGCTTTACCGCAGCCGTTGATTGATGGCATCGAGCGCCGTTGCCCCCGGGCAAAAGCTGCGACATTGCTATTTGGTTGAGGGCTGATCGGTCGAGACCAGCATGTCGTGCATGTCCTGTTGGCTCTCGTCGATGTAGAAGCAGGCCGGTGGCGATGCGCCCTTGTTTATCGTTGCGACAGATCACCATGATGGCGCCGTCGGCATCGCGAGGATCGTGAGCGGCATCGAGCTTGTGCAGCACCAGGCGCGAGCCGTCGTGTAGCGCAATGGCTGCCGAACTGCCCTCGGCGTAGTCGACCGTGATTTCATCCTTGGGCTCAACGTAGTCGAGCTGATTTTCCGAGGCCATGTTGTGTGCGCGCACGTAATCGAAGCTCTTGGTCGAGGTTGGATGGTTGTTGAAGGTCACGCATGGACTGACGACATCGAGGAAGGCAAAGCCGTTGTAGCCGATGGCCGCCTTGATCAGCGGGATCAGCTGGTTCTTGTCGCCGGAAAATGAACGCGCAACGAAGCCGGCGCCCAGCTGGATCGCAAGCTGACAAAGATCGATCGCCTCGAAGGGGTTGGCTTCACCCTTTTTGGACGGCGAGGTCTTGTCATTGGTCGCGGAAAACTGACCCTTGGTGAGCCCGTAGCAGCCGTTGTTCATGACGATGTAGGTCATGTTCAGGCGACGCCGGATGGCGTGACAGAATTGGCCGAGGCCGATCGAGGCGGTGTCGCCGTCGCCGGAGACACCGATGTAGACGAGGTCGCGATTGGCGATTGCCGCACCGGTCGTGATCGACGGCATGCGCCCGTGCACGGAGTTGAAACCGTGGCTGCGAGACGAGAAATAGGTCGGCGCCTTCGACGAGCAGCCAATCCCGGATACCTTGGCGATCCGGTGTGCGGGCAGGTCCATCTCGAAGCAGGCCTCGATCAAGGCCGCCGTTATCGAGTCGTGTCCGCAGCCCGCGCAGAGCGTGGACATGGTGCCCTCATAGTCGCGCCGGGTGAGGCCATAGCGCGTTCTTCGGCAGGGCGGGGTGGTGCGCCGAGGGTTTGGCAATGTAGCTCATGCTCGTCCTTACTCCGCTGCCGCTTTGGCGGGCCGCACTTCCTTGAGCACGGCGCCGCGCACGAAGGCGGCCGTCATTGGCATGCCGTCATAGTTGAGCGCGCGGATCAGTTTGCCACCGGGCACATCGATTTCCGTCATCAGCAGCGAGCGCATCTGGGCGTCGCGGTTCTGCTCGACGACGAACAACGTGTCATGGTCCTCGCAGAACGCGGCGATCTCCTTGCCGAAGGGAAATGCCTTGATGCGCAGGGCGTTGATTTTGATGCCATCGCGTTCGAGCAGGTCGAGCGCCTCCAGCACGGCGGGCGAATTAGCGCCAAAGTAGAGGATGCCTATCTTGGCGTTCTTGTCGCGAGATGTTCACTTCCGGTTTCGGTACCAGCGTTGCCGCAGTATCAAATTTGCGGCGGATGCGATCGAGGATACGAGCATGCACGCGCCCATCTTCCGTATAGCGTGCATTCTCGTCGTGTGACGTGCCGCGCGTGAAGAAGGCGCCCTTGCTGGGATGCGTACCGGGCAGCGTGCGGTAGGGGATGGCATCGCCGTCGACATCCAGGTATCGGCCCCAGTCGCGCCCTTTAGGTCCTTGAAACCCTCGAGTGTGGCTGCGTCCAGCACCTTGCCGCGGTCGTGTACGTGCGCGTCGTTCCAAGCCAGCGGTTCGGTCACCCACTCGTTCATGCCGATATCGAGATCCGACATGACGATGACCGGGGTCTGCAGGCGCTCGGCAAGGTCGAAGGCCTGCGCCCCCATCGAGAAGCATTCGCTGGGATTGGCGGGGAACAGCAATACCTGTTTTGTGTCCCCGTGCGAGGCATAAGCACAGGAAATGATGTCGGACTGCTGCGTGCGCGTGGGCATGCCCGTGGACGGACCCCCACGCTGGATATTGAACAGTACCACCGGCACTTCGGCAAAATAGGCAAGGCCCAAGAATTCGCTCATCAGGGAGATGCCGGGCCCCGATGTCGCGGTGAAGGCACGCGCGCCGTTCCAGCCGCCACCGATGGCGATGCCGACGGCGGCCAGCTCATCCTCGGCCTGCACGATGCCGTAGAGGCGCTTGCCATCCTTGGTCACGCGCAGGCGTCGGGCGTACTTCTCGTAGGCTTCGGCCAGCGACGTCGACGGCGTGATCGGGTACCAGGCGCACACCGTGGCACCGGCATAAATGGCGCCGAGCCCGGCCGCGTCGTTGCCCGAGACCATGATCTTGCCCTTGGCGCACTGGGCGGCGCGCACGCGAACAGGCAGCGGGCAGTGAAAATTCTGGCCGGCGAAATCGCGGCCGAGATTGACCGCCTCCATGTTGGCCGCCACCAGCTTCTCCTTACCCTTGAGCTGATCGACGATGGCGGTTTTGAGCACGTCGACGTCGATATCGAACAGCGCCGTCAGGGCTCCGACGTAGACCATGTTCTTGAAGAGCTGGCGTTGGCGCGGGTCGCTCCACTTCTGAGCGCATAGCTGAGCGATGGGGATGCCGAGCACGTTGATGTCGTCGCGCGGCCAGACGCGAGGCAGGGTCGAGATCATAGAGCAGCCAGCCGCCGGGCACGACCTCCGCCAGGTCCTCCTTGAAGGTCTGCGGGTTCATGGCCACCATCAGGTCGATCCCGTCGCGACGGGCGATGTAGCCCGCATCGGACACGCGCACCTCATACCAGGTCGGTAACCCCTGGATATTGGAGGAAAGATGTTCTTGGGGCTCACCGCCAGCCCCATGCGGAACAGGGTCTTGGCGAAGATGGTATTGGCGCTCGCCGATCCCGAACCATTGACGGTGGCGAACTTCACCACAAAGTCGTTGATGCCGCTCATCTTGAGATCGATCGCTCCATCAGCGCAGGTAGGCATTGTGGTGCGTCAGACAAGCCTGTGCAGCCTGCGCTTCGACGTACATGAACTTCTGCATGTCCCAGGCGCCGGTCGGACAACGCTCGGCGCACAGCCCGCAGTGCAGGCAAACGTCCTCGTCTTTTGCCATGATGCGAGCGGTCTTGAGCGGGCTCGAGACATAAAGATCCTGCGTCTTGTTAGGCGCCGGCACCCGCAGTTTCCTGCGCAAACTCGTTTCATCGGTGTTGGCGGTGAAGTTGATGCAGTCAACCGGACAGATGTCCATGCAAGCGTCGCACTCGATGCACAATGGTGCCGAGAATACCGTCTGCACATCGCAGTTGAGACACCGTTCGGCTTCTTTGAACGCGAGCTGGTCATCGAAGCCCAGTTCGACTTCGACTTTCAGGTTGCGCAAGGCCTGCGCCTTGTCGACGTGGGGCATGCCCACGCGCGTTGCGCGGCATAGTCGTTCTTATAGGACCACTCGTGGATGCCCATCTTTTGGCTGAACAGACTGGTGCCCGGCGCCGGACGCTCGTTCAGCGACTTGCCGTGACAGAATAAATCGATCGAGATGGCCGCCTGATGGCCGTGCGCTACGGCCCAGATGATGTTTTCCGGTCCCCATGCGGCATCGCCGCCGAAGAAGACGCCGGCCCGGGTCGACATCATCGTCGCCTTGTCGACCTTCGGCATGCCCCAGTCATCAAACTCGATACCGACGCTGCGCTCGATCCAGGGAAGCTGTTCTCTTGGCCGATGGCCATCAATACGTCATCGCAGGCAATACCACCTCTTCTCCGGAGGGTTCCAGCCGCGGCCGTCCGCGCGTGTCGATACCGGCTTCACGCATCAGCTGGAAGCGGACACCGGCGAGCTTGCCGTGCTCGATCACGAATTCTTTTGGCGCGTGGTTGTCGAAAATCGGGATGCCCTCATGCTCGGCATCCTCGATCTCCCACGGCGAGGCCTTCATCACCCGCCGCGGCGAGCGCACGGTCACTTTGACGTCCATCGCCGCCGAGACGCAGCGCGGTGCGGCAGCAATCCATAGCCGTGTTGCCGCCGCCGATCACGACCACGCGCTTGCCGATCCGGCTGCACGTGCTCGAAGGCCACCGAGGTGAGCCAGTCGATGCCGATGTGGATGTTGGCGGCCATTTGCCTGCGCCCGGGGATCTCGAGGTCCTTGCCCTTGGGCGCGCCGGTGCCGATGAAAACGGCATCGAAAGCCTTCGCCCAAGCAAGGCTTCGAGGCTCTCGATCTCACTGTTGAAGCGCGCCTCCACGCCGAAGCCCACGATGCGGTCGATCTCTTCGTCAAGCACCGTTTCCGGTAGGCGGAAGGAGGGGATATTGGTGCGCATCAAGCCCGCCGCCGCGCGCGTCCTTCTCGAAGAGGGTGCAGGTGTAGCCGAGTGGCATCAGATCACGCGCCACCGTCAAGGAGGCCGGCCCGGCGCCGATCAGGGCTATGCGCTTGCCATTCTTCTCGCTCTGGTACGTCCGGCATGAAGGCATCGATCTCGCCCTTGTAGTCGGCGGCCACACGCTTCAGACGACAAATGGCGACGGGCTTCTCCTCGACGCGACCGCGGCGGCAGGCCGGCTCGCAGGGCCGATCGCACACGCGACCAAGAATACCGGGAAAGACGTTGCTCTCCCAGTTCAGCATGTAGGCCGCCGCATAGCGTTTTTGCGCGATCAGGCGAATGTATTCGGGCACCGGCGTGTGCGTTGGGCAGGCCCACTGACAATCAACGACCTTGTGAAAGTACGTCGGATTGGAGATATTGGTTGGGGCCACTTGGCCCATGCTTGCTTGAGCGACGTCGCCCGCCTGCATTTGCGTTTCCTGCCCCTAATTTCGCTCCTCGCCCCAACCGCCTCTTCTACAAGATCAGGCCGCGTTGTCCCAACAGCAATGAAGGGACCAAATGCGATTTTTCAACCGACCAACGGAGCGTTGTCGCGCATCTAGCATGCCCGTTGGCGTTGGTCATTGTGCAGTGCAAAAATGTGTGCCCTGGGGCGCTGGAAGGAACCGGTGTCAAACGGCTGCGTTCTCGCTTGGGATCGCGGTGGTCACGCCGAAGCTGTTGGTAATGGCACCGCCCGAGCGGGTCACGGCTTGCTTTGCGGGGCCACACCGGCATAGGCGTCGGTGTTGCTTTCGAAACTCTCGGATGCCCCATGCAGCGACTTGCCTCTTCCTTGCGCCTGATCGGGCCCGATTACGATGCCGTCGTGGTTGGGTCTGGCTACGGTGGGGGTGTCGCCGCCGCGCGGCTGGCGCGTGCCGGCAAACGCGTTGCCGTTCTGGAGCGCGGACGCGAGATCCCCGTTGGCGAATTTCCTCGCCGGTTCTCCGACCTGCGCAACGATTTGCAGCTTTCAGGCCGGCAGACGCAATTGGGCTCGCCGACAGGCCTCTACGACGTGAGGCTTGGCGATGACATTCACGTTCTGGTCGGCTGCGGGCTGGGTGGCGGATCGCTGATCAACGCGGGCGTGGCGCTGCGCCCCGGATGCGCGCGTGTTTCAGGACCCGGCCTGGCCTAGCGAGCTTGCCCGCGATCCGCTGCTGGAGGAGGGCTACCTAGAGGCGCGGCGTTGGCTAAGGCCGGCGCGCGATCCCGCCGCCCATGAGCGCAGCAAATGGAAGGCGCTTGACGCCGCCAGTGTTGGGCTCGGCGTGGAGCCCGTCGCGGCCCCGGTAACGGTGAACTTCATAGAAAGCGTCAACCCGGCCGGCATCGCGCAACCCGCCTGCACGTTGTGCGGTGACTGTTGCGGGGGTTGCAACGTGGGCGCCAAGAACACGGTTGCGCTGACCTACCTGCCGGATGCGGTGCGGCACGGGGCACAAATCTTCACCCATGCCAAGGTAGGCCACCTGGCGCAGGACCGGCGTAGCGGATGCTGGCGGGTGCACTTCGAGGTCCAGCCAGGTGCCGATGCGGCTGGGGTGGACGCTGCGGGCTCCGTCTCGGCCGCTCTGGTGGTCCTGGCCGCCGGCACGTTGGGATCAACCGAGATTCTCTTGCGCTCGCGCGAACGCGGGCTCGCCCTTTCCGATCGCCTGGGTCACCGGTTTTCCGCCAATGGCGATATCATTGCCTTCGGTTGGGGGCAAGCTGCCGGTTGCTGGCATTGGTGTCGGCCATCCCCCAAGGTCAGGGACGCCGTTGTCGGCGCCTGCGTTTCCGGCCAAATCGAAATCGTCGATCCCGCCGACGTCGCCAACAGCCTGACCATACAGGAAGGCGCCCTGCCGTCGGCCATGGCGCCGATTCTGCCGGTTCTTTTCCTGCCAAATGGCCGTTTGCTTGGCGCCCTGCAGAGCCTCATCAGCGGCGTCTACAAGGGGCCCGTTTGCCGGGCTGCAGACTTTCTTTGCGGTTTCCCACGACAGCGCAGCGGGTCAACTCCGCCTCGAGGCCGACCGTGTCGTGTTGAGCTGGCCGGGCGCCAGCGATGAACCCGTCTACCGTCGCCTGGATGCAGCCCTGGAAGCCCTGGTTCGCCAAGCGGGCGGCAGTTACGTGAAGAACCCGCTGGCCGGCACGGTCATGCGGACATCAACCCGCCACGGCGCACCCGCTCGGGGGCTGCAGCATCGGACGCGATCATCGCGATGGGGTCGTCAACCACAAGGGCCAGGTGTTCGCGCCTGGCGCTGGCGCCGGCGATGTCCATGTCGGGCTCTACGTCATGGACGGATCCATCATGCCGCGCTCGCTCGGAGCCAATCCGCTCCTGACGATCACGGCGCTTGCCGAACGCGCAATGTTGCACATGGCGCGCGATTATGGCTGGCGCCAAGCGGGCGCTTCAGCGGCCGTGGTCAACCTCGCAGCCGTCCTGGCACCGGGCGCGCGGCCGGCGCCGGGGAGGATCGCGTCGCTCGGCTCAGCCAGCCATCATGTAGAGGTAGAGCACGGCGCCGATCGCGCCCGAGATGACGAAGCCCGCGAGGAAACCGTGGATGTCGGGGCGCCGCTGCTCGGGGCCAGCGGCGCTGAGGGCAACGGCTCGACGGCCGCTGCCGCGCCCGGTCCCGGACCAACGCTCAGCGCCACGACCGGCGCAATATCGAGCGGCGGGCGGCTTGCGGCGAGCTGCGCCTGCAACAGGCGCTTCAGGGTCTCGACCGCTTCGGCGGCGGCCGTGGCGTCCGCGGCAAGTTTGGCAGCCGCGTCAATACGCTCAACCAGGCGCGGTCCTGTCGTTAGGGCGTCGTTGACCGTAACGCCCGCCAAGGCAGCCTTCAGGGAGCTGATGCTGGTCGTATCGAGGCGGTCGGCGGCGATCTTTTTCCGCATCGCTGAGCCGCATGGGTCGGGGAGGCAGCTGGGGCGCCGTGTTGTCAATCGCCAACGCAGGTAAACTCGACATCTTACGCCTCTACGCTGCAACTCAGTTTGCCTAGTCCCGTCTGACTGCTTGGTCCTGCCTCCCGCCGGCCGGTCCTCGCCCTTGCTCGGTCTGCTCGCCCCCGTCAGCACCTGAGGGGACATCGCCCACCGCCTGCGCCTACTCCTTGGCCAGGCTGGTGATGCGATCAAGCAATCTGAGCCGGCGACGCTCCACAGGTATGTCGTCCCCTTTGGGCATTTCTGCGGCAGAGGCCGCCGGCGTCTGGCTTAAGCTTTCCATCTCCCCGCCGTTGCGGGGTGGGGTAGGCGTGCTGTCGAGCGTGGTGGGCTCCGGCGCGTCGGCCTCTTGGGCGGTCGTGCGCGGGCCCGGCGTCGTGGGTCGGACCTGCGCCACGCGTTCCGCCAGGGGCGGCGATCGGAGCGGGCGCTCGAGGCGCGCGGCTGCGTGGCAACGGGCAGGGTGCCGGCCCCAAGCCGGCGCATCTCGTCCATGAAGTGGGCCGCTTGGCGGGCGAGCCGCTCGTTGACGGCGGCAAGCTCGGCCCGCAGCCTGCCGATCATGGCCGACTGATGATCGGCCTGGGCTTGTGCCGAACCCAAGCGTGCCTTGAGCGCGGCGCGGCTCTCTTTCGAGCCACCCTCCGTCTTGTCCTCCGCCTCGAAGGTCGCCAGCGCCGCCTTCAGGCGAGTGATCTCGCCGGCCTGGTCGTCGGCTTTCGACTTGAGTGCGCGCAGCTCCTGCTCGAGGGCGGCGCCCTTGTCCGTCTCCGCCGCGCCGGAGCGCGCCGATGCGAGCGCGGCTTCCGCCTGGGCCAACACCTCTTGCGAGCGGCTCGCGGTGACCTCGGCGGCCATTGCGCCGGCGCTCGCGACGCCCTGCGGTCCAGCGGCGTTGCGCTGCAGGCGATCGATCACATTGGCCTGGTCGCGGGCCTTCGCGCGCAGCGCCTCAAGCTCGCTCCGGAGCGCAATCTCCGCTTCAGCGCCCGAGTCGCCCGCTTGCTTGCTGCGAGCGCCGCGTGCGGCGACCGCGCTCGTTAGGCGTTCGATCTGGGAGGTTTGCTGGGCGTTGATGGACGCGGCCTCCTCCAGGGCGACCTTGTGGCGCTTGGCATTGTCCAAAAGCTCAGCGATTTCACGCTCGCGACTGAAGATGAGGCGCTTGGCTTCGGTCAGACGCGCCTCCACTTTGGGTAGCCGGTCGGCGATCGTTTGCTCCAGTACGTGCCTGGCATTCTGGTGCTCTTCCAACGCGGCTTTGAGCTCGCCGATGTTGGTCTCCAGCGTAGAGATGCTGGCATCGCGTCGATTGAGCTCGACGAGCTGACGCGCGCGGGCGAGCTTGGCCTGTTCGAGGTGGGTTTCGAGCTTGTGCACCTTGATCGCATACTCGGCCCGCAGTCGGTCGCGATCGGCCTGAATTTCCTGCTCGCTCACGGGCAAGGACTGCTTGATGCGCGCCGTCGTCAGACGCACGGCCCGGCCCCAGAAAGCCGACGCCAGAAGCAGTCCAAGCAGGCTGGCCGCCAGGAAGCCCAAAGCCACGAGCATGGCGGATTGGATGGAAATCAAGCCCTTTTCCTTCGGCCGGCCGATGTGCGGCGACAACGACTACACTACGCGCAACCCCCGCACCTGGATCCAACCCCTGTGGCTTGCCGGAGACTGGCGGAAGTCCTGGGTCCGATACTAGGCCCCCTGCGCCCCGCCGTCACGCCCGCCCTGCCGACCGGTGCGGGCGGGTCCGGCCCCTATTTCAGAACGGGTTCCAGGTCGGTCTGGGCGTGTATTTGAGGTAGCCGACGTTGGCGCCCAGCCTCAAGCCGAGGCCAGAGCGAATTGGAGCCACGACGATATCGCCGCTCTTTTGGAAGGTGACGCCGACGCCGCCCACGAAGTAGGCCGATCCATCCACCCCGCCGAAGCGCTGGTACATATCTCCGGGATCGCGCAGATTATAGACCAGCATCATGACCTTGGAGCCTTCCGCGCCCGCGTCGTAGCCAATCGAGGGCCCCTGCCAGTAAACGCGGTGCGTGCCGGCGTCGCGCGTATAAAGAACGCCCTCCCCGTAGCGCAGGCCCGCGACGAAAGCGCCGCTGGCCTCCTGGCCGAGAATGTAGCCGTTGGGCCGGCCTTGATTCTTAAAGGCGTACTCGACCACGTTCGCCAATCCCTTGCTGACCGAGCCGAAGAAACTATGCCCTGTCTGCAGGATTTCGCGCGAGGAATAGGTATCCGGCGGGCCGTCGTCGTAGCCGCCGTAGCGCCGGTCGTAGGGTGGCGCAGGCGAACCATCCTCGTATCCGCCCGGCGCGGGCGTGTAAGGCTGCCCATAGCCTGGTGGGGGTGCCCCGGCGGAGGGCGGCCTGCAGCCCTGGCCGGGGGACCGGCATAGTTCGGTTGTCCGTAGGTTGGAGGCTGGCCGTAGGCTTGAGGCTGTCCATAGGCTGGGGGCGGTGGAGCGCCGCCGCTTTGGTAGCTGTCCGCCGCACGCGGGGGCCGATAGGCGTCCCCCTCACCGCCCGCCCTTGGCGCGGCGTAGCGTGGTGAATAAGCGTCGTTGGGGCGCGTCGTTTGACTGGGCGCCCCGCCGGGCTCCTCGTAACGCGGCTGCGCGCGCGGATCGGTGCCGCGGGCCCAGGGCAAGGCCTCCTGCGCGGGACCGCGCGTCGCCAAGACCAGCATGGGCAATCCCGCCGCTAGGCCGGCAGTGAGCGCCAGCGCGCCACGTCTCCGCAGCAAAGATCTCATGGGATGCCTATCGCGAAAGTCCGAACTGCCGGGGCCAACGCAAAGCCCGCGCTAGCTTAAGAATTGTCGCAAAGTGTTACGAAAGTATGGCCAACAACCGGTTAGCGATGGGTCTTTTGCCGCGCCCCCGGCCAGGTCTGTGGCGCCATTGGCGTTAGCCCGCCGGCGCCAGGGGCATGCGCCCCCAGGCCACGAAGTTCGCATTGATGAACCTGGCGCTTGCCTTGCCGTAGAGGAGCGGGGCCCCCTCCAGGGTCGTCACCGATCCCCGGCCGCCGTCAGCAGGGCGTGACCGGCCGCCGTATCCCATTCGCTGGTCTCGCCCGTTCGGGGATAAAGATCCGCGTCCCCCTTGGCCAGCCACCCGAATTTCAAGGACGAGGCGAGCGCGGTTTGTCGGCTCACCTGGTAGCGTTTGAGAAAGTCTTCGGTCGCCCGATTGAGGTGGGATTGACTGGTCAGGGCGACGAGGGCCCGGGGATCGGCGAGGCGGCTGCAGATCGGCTTGAGCTCGGCCTCCGCCAACGAACGCACGCTTGCCTGCGGGTCAAGCCTGGCATTGACCGCCTGGTTTGGCCCCAACGTCAGGTAGAAATCGGCAAGCGCCGGCGCGTAAAGCAGGCCAAAGGTTGGTCGCGCCGCTTCGATCAGGGCAACGTTGATCGTAAACTCCGGCCTGCCCTTGATGAACCCCTTGGTACCGTCGAGGGGATCGACGAGAAAGAAGCGATCGGACGTTGCGGGGAGACTGCCGTGCACGACCGATTCTTCGGCGACGACGGGCACGCCAGGGGCCAAACGCTGCAGGCCCCGCACAATAATCTCCTCCGCGGCACGATCTGCAATTGTCACAGGGCTTCGATCGGCCTTGGTCTCGACCGCGAGCCCGGCACCGAAGTGGGACATCTCAACACGGGCGGCGCTGAGCACGACGCCGAGCAGGCCTTCCGCGAGCGATTTCGCGTCCTTGGCGTCCATGCGTCGTCTCGATCACAAGGGGGCGCCTTCGGATCGCGCCAGCGGGAGCGTCCTCGGCGCGGAGCCAGCACGCAGGTAGTGACGAAAAAACAATACCCGGGCCGCCTGCGTGTGACTGCCCTGGCAGGTGAGCCGCAAAGCATGTATCACAGCAACGCCTATGCGCAAGCGGTTCCCGAGGCCAGCGTAGCAGTGTGCGTTTTGTCTGCCGCTGGGCCGCCTCATCTGCAACGAGACCGAGGTTTCGCAATGGCCCAGGGCGCCGAACCGACTGATCTTGAGCTGGCGGCTTTGATTTCCAGCAAAATTTGCCATGATGTTATCGGTCCCGTCGGCGCCATATACAATGGCCTGGAGATCCTGGACGAGGATGACGATGCGGAGGCAAAAACCTACGCCATGGACGTCATCCGCAATGTCACCGAGCAGGCATCGGCCCGCTTGCAGTTCGCCCGCTTCGCCTTCGGCGCGGCCGGTTCGGCCGGGGCGCAGATCGACCTTGCCACCGCCGAGCAGATCTCGCGCGGCCTGTTGGGCAAGGGCAAGCACAAGCTGACCTGGCGCGCCAAACCCGGACAGATGGCCAAGGATAGGGTGAAGCTGCTGCTCAATCTGATCGCCAGCGCCATTACCGCACTGCCGCGCGGGGGCGATATCGAAGTCCTCATCCAGGGCACGATGGAGCATCCAAGCTTCCAGCTGCGCTGTCGGGGCACGGCTGCCAGGCCGCCGCAATATCTGGTGGACTACGTGGGCGGCGGCCAGTCGCCGCCGCTCGATGCCATGTCGATCCAGGCTTACTTCACCTGGCGATTGGCGGCCTCCGCGCGCATGCGTCTCGCTATTAGCAGGGACGGCGGCGATATCCTGTTGGCGGCCAAGCCGAGCGGCTGACGGGCGCCGGCCGGCAACGCAAAGTTAATCTCTCCTTCAGGTTTGCGGCGAATGGCGGCAATGCCGCGATCAACTTGCGGCAGGCGGTCGACGACAAGGAACCCGGTTGGCTCTCCATGAAGACCTGTCTCGTGGTCGATGATACCGACGTCGTCAGAAAAGTTGCCCGGCACATTTTCCAAAGATTCACGTTCGACAGCCGTGAGGGCCGACACCGGCCAGGCCGCCGACCGGCTTCGCCTCTGGTGACGTCGGCGACGATGGCCGAAAGCCTGACCGCCCTCCTGGCGTGCCAGTGCCGCCGTTTCTTCGGCCGAGGCAATGTTCTTGTCGATGGCGGCGCCTTGCTGCGGGCGGGCGACTGAAGCAGAGCTAGAAGACGAAAGCCGCGCAGCCGCATGCGCCCTGGGGCTGCCCGCCGACCGCATCCGCGCAGGCAGGGCGAAATGCCCGATGTCGGGCACCCGTTCAAGCTGCTGCAACCCTGGACCCCGGACCAGCGGAGGGAGACCGATTCTCGTCGCCAATTCCGCCAGGCTGCACGGCTAGGCACTGTGATGTGCGCGCCGCCGCCGGCTGCGGAGCTGCCCCGATGGGCCTAGCGCGGGGCAGGCGTCTCGATTAGCATTCTGCGCGTAAAACAACGCCGTGCCGAGCAGGCTGCCGATTTGCCTCGCTCAGGCCCCGATGCAATCTTGTTTGAGAGGTACCTGATGGCCAAGCGCCAAATTTCGCGTCGTCGATTCTGTGGGCACGGCGGCGGCGGCGACGTCACTGGTGGCCGCACCGTTCGTGCGCACGGCCGGTGCCGCCGGTAGCCTCAGTCTCGCCCTGTGGGATCACTGGGTGCCGGGTGGCAATACGGCGATGACGGAAATTTGCCAGGCCTGGGCCGACAATGAGAAGGTCAACCTGCAGATCGACTACCTTTCGACCCAGGGCAACAAGCTCTACCTGACGATTGCGGCGGAGGCGCTGGCAAAGTCTGGCCATGACATCATGGACTTCTCCGCCTGGGAGCCGCCCCACTACGAGACGTCGCTTGAGCCCGTCGACGACGTCATGCAGGAAGTGCTCACCCGCAACGGGCCCGTCAGTGCGGCCATCGAATACCTTGCCAAACCCAAGGGAAAGTGGGTGGTGGTACCGGGCATTCGCGGTACCTTGTGCTTGACGGCGTGCAGTCGCATTGACCTGATGAAGGAGCACGCGGGCATCGACCTGTTGTCGATGTTTCCGGCCGGCGGCCAACCCAGCAAGGCGGTCGAGGATTGGAGCTGGGATAACTTCTTGATAGCTGCGGAGAAGTGTCACAAGGCGGGCTATCCCTTCGGGTTGCCGCTCGGTGTGACGACGGACAGCGTCGACTGGCTCGGCGCCTTCTTCCGCGCCTTTGGTGCCGAACTCGTCAACGAAAAGGGTGAGATCACGGCGAAGTCCGACGCCATGCGCCAAGCGCTCGAATACCTCTTCATCGCCTGTCGGCGTTCTTGCCGCCCGATGTCAGCGCCTGGGACAATGCCTCCAATAACAAATGGCTGGTCGCGGGCAAGGGCACCTTGATCTTTAACCCGCCCAGCGCCTGGGCGGTGGCCAAGCGAGATGCCCCGCAGGTGGCCGAAAGACTCTGGACGCACGCCATGCCAAAGGGACCCCAAGGCAGGTTCGTTTCGGTCTTGCCGCGCTTCCAGGGCATCTGGAACTTTTCCAAGAACAAATCGGCGGCAAAGGCGCTGCTGCAGCACGTCTCGACCCGCGAAGCGGCCGGCCAAACTCGTCGACGGCGGCCAGGGCTACGATCTGCCGCCATTTGTCAAATTCAACGATTTGAAGACCTGGGACGAACAGGTGCCGCCCAAAGGTACCCTGTCGCATTACCCCAACAAGGGCGATCAAGTATCGATTGTCCCGTTCGCGCCGGCACCGCCGGGAGTTGCCCAGCAAATCTACACGCAGGCGCTGGCCTCGAAGATGGTGGTGCGCATGATGAAGGGCGAACCGATGGCGAAAATGCTGGATTGGGCCGTCGCCGAACTGGAGGGCTTCAGCCGGAACTGACGGGCCCGGCGCGCGCCTAGTTGCCGCTGGTTGCGAAGGCGGACCAGCCGCCGATCAGCCGGGTGAGCCGGCTCTTGCGCTCGGTATCGACCCGCACACTAGCGGTCATGCCGGCGCGCAACGGCGGTTCGCCGGGTTGCGGCAGCAATCGCAGCCGCACCGGCAGCCGCTGCACCACCTTCACCCAATTGCCCGAGGCGTTCTGCGGGGGCAGCACCGCGAATTCGGCGCCGGTCGCCGGGCTGATGCTTTCGATCTCGGCCTGCCAGACCACGTCGGGATAGATGTCGAGCACGACTTGCGCGATCTGTCCCTTACGCACGTGCGTCAATTCGGTTTCTTTGAAGTTGGCTTCCACCCAGGGCCGCGTATCGGCGACCAGGGCGAAGAGAGGCGTCGCCGCCTTGATCTGCTCGCCGCGCTGCAGCCGCACGTTGACCGCGCTGCCGCCCAAAGGCGCCCGGATGATGGTGTGGGCCAAGTCCAGCGCCGCCCGTTCCCGTTCGGCCCGCTTTGCCGCACCATCGGGTGGTCATCCTCGGCACGCGCTGGGTCGCCTCCCAGTTGCGCGGCCACGCGGTCAAGCCTACTGGCGCATGACGGCCACGCGATCCTCGGCCGCCGTGGCGTTGCTCTCGACCTCCTCGAACTTGCTCGAGGCGACGATCCCTCTCTCGCTCAAGGTCTTTTGCCGAGCGAGTTGGGCGTTCCAGTAGGCGACCTTGCTTTCCGCCTCGCGCAGCTCGCTCTGCGCTTCGTGCCAGGACGCCATGAGCGTGCGCACCTGCTCCCGCATGCTATCGAGCTCGGCGTCGGCCTTGCTCAAGGCGACCCGGAAGGGCTCGTCGTCCAGCGTCAGCAGCAAGTCGCCGACCTTGACTTCGGCGTGGTCCTCCACACGCACCTCGAGGACACGACCAGCTGACCTCGGCGGATATCTGCGCGATATCGGCCTTGACGTAGGCGTTCTCGGTGCTGACGTAGCGCCCGCCCCAGAGCCAAAACAGCAGGGGCAGCCAGGACCACCAGCGAAGGCACCACGCCGAGTAACACGGGCCGCATATATCGGCGACGCAAAGCCGGCTCACAGCGCCCGCAGCTCCTCTGTTTCGGCATTGCCCGCCGCGTCCTCGCCACGGGCCGGATCGCGTTCGGCCAGTGCCTGCAGGGTCACCTTGACGCGTGCCATCAGTCCCGACAGGTGTCGGCGTTCTTCCGGCGACAGATTGCCCAAGGCATCCTCGACGGTGGCCTCCGCGATCGGCCAAATCGCTGCGTGCAGACGATTGGCCTTGCTCGTCAGGTGAGTCGATTGATGCGCTTATCCTTGGCATCGCTGCGACGCTGCAGCCAGCTCTTGGCTTCCATGCGCTCGATCAGCCGCCCTGCAGAGCGCCTTCTCGATCTCGAGCAGATCGGCGATTTCGCATTGGCTCAGCCCCGGGCGTCGATGCAGGCGAGCAATGATCAGCCACTGCGCCCGCGTCAATCCAAAGTCGCGCACGCGCCCGCTCAAAGACGGTGCGCAACAGGCGCCCACATCAGTGATCGTGTAGCCGATAAAGTGCTGATCGTCCGACGTCATGCGAGCCTGGCGCAAATTAGTAACCTAGGTTACTATATCAGGCGGTGCATTTGTCAAGACGACGATTGGGTCGCGGATGAACGAGGATGCCGTCAATCGGCTGACGCTGGCGCAGCGGATTTTGATCCTCGTCACGGTGATGTTGAGCAATACGATCTACTCCGGGATCGGTGCTCGATTTCTTCCGCTTTGCTGCCGCAGTTGCAAGGGGCGCTGTCGGCAACCCAAGACGAGATCTCTTGGGTCATGACCTTCAATATTGTCGCCACCGCGGTGGCGACCCCGGCCACAGGTTGGCTTGCCGACCGGTTCGGTCAACGCCGCGATCATGATCTGCAGCGCGCTTGCTCTTCACCGTCGCCACTTTCATGTGTGGCGCCTCCAACTCGCTCGAGGAGCTAATCTTTTGGCGCATCGCCCAAGGCGCGGCTGGCGCGCCGCTCGTTCCCCTCGGGCAAACCGTGCTGTTCGACAGCTTCCCGCGCCGTCAGCACAGCACGGTGATCTCGGTCTACGGTATGGCCAACATGGTCGGGCCCGTCGCTCGGACCCATGTTCGCCGGCCAGATCGCCGAGACGCTCGGGCTGGCGCTGGGGGTTCTGGATGATTTTACCCGTCGCCGTTGCCGCCATCATCGGCTGCTGGTCAGCACTCTCCCGCGGGAAGAACGCAAAGCGCAAGCGCATCTGGATTGGCTCGGCTTCATCAGCCTTTCCTCCGGAATTGCCGCCGCCCAGCTCGTGTTCTCGCGCGGGCAGCGGCTGGACTGGTTCGATAGCATCGAGATCGTCGCTCGCCAGCATCGGCGCTGCCTCATGCTTTACTTCTTCTGTGTGCACAGCCTGACCAGCGATCGACCGTTCGTGCGCCTGCGGTTGCTCGCCGACCGCAACTATGCGCTGGGCTTGGGACTGGTCACCCTGTTTGGCATGCTTAACTTCGCCATCATCGTTTTGCTGCCGCCGCTGCTACAACAGCATGCCGGCTACCCCGGATCTGCGATCGGTGAAATCATCGGTTGGCGCGGCCTCGGCTCGGCCATCGGATTTTTGCTGGCCATGCCGATGGGCCGTCTGGATCCCCGCATCAGTCTGTCGATCGGTGCATTGTTGCAGATGTCGACGGGCCTGTGGCTGATGAGCTTCGACCTCAACGTGGGCATGACCGCGCTCTTGCTGTGTAACATGCTGCAGGGCATGTCGATCGGGGTGTCCTGGGTGCCGTTGACCGTCATCACCTTTTGGACGCTGTCGCCGAAATATCGGGCCGAGGCGATGTCGATGTTCCACCTGCTGCGCAATTTCGGCTCGAGCCTGTTCATTTCCGTCGCGGTGGCGAGATCGTCCGCTCGCAGTCGGCGAACTATGCGCGCATGGTGGAAGCCATCTCACCCTACAATCGCGTCCTGGAGCTACCGTGGGTGATGGGCGCCTGGAGCGTCGATAGCACGGCAGGCCTTGCCAAGCTCTCGACCGAGATTGCGCGCCAGTCGATCTTGATCGGCTACACCAATGCCTGGCTGCTCTATACGCTGGCGGCCGCGGCTTGGCTGCCGCTGTGCATGCTGGCCAGGCTGCCGCGCGCCCATCCTAAGCCGCTTGTAATGTCAGGCCTCGGTGGATCATAATCCGGCGATTCTCTAGGGCTTATAGCGGGTTTCTTCGGTCGAGTTCATGCCAGCTAGTTCGCGCTCGTCCGCCGCCGATAGGCACATCGGGATAGGTGCGCGACCAACATGCAAAATAGGGTACGCGCGGGAAAAGAGGCTCAGGGCCAAGGATATCGCTGCGCTGCCGCCTGGCGTGCACGAGGACGGCGGGGTCTGCGCCTGGTGGTCGAGCCGCCCAAAGACAAGAAGCCCGGCCCACGCCGCTGGGTCCTGCGCGTCACCATCGCTGGCAAGCGCCACAACACGCAGGCTGGGCCCCTACCCGTTGGTGAACCTGGATAAGGCTCGCGATGCCGCCGCAGATATCCGTCGAGCCGCGCGCGAGGGTCGGGACCTGATTACCGAGCGCCGCGGCGAGCAGGAGCGATCGGTGACGTTCCGCCAGGCCCACGAGACCATGTTCGAGATCCGCCGGCAGTCGATGACGAGCGAGAAGCACGCCGAGCAGTGGCTTTCGACCATGGATGAGGTACGTTTTCCTGAGAATCGGCCACTTGCTAGTATCGGATATCAAACACGCCGACGTTCTGGCCGTTCTCAAGCCGGTTTGGTTCGAGCTGCCGCAAACGGGCAGTCGCCTGCTGCAGCGCATGGAGGCCGTGTTCCGGTCGGCAATCCTGCGCGGCCAGCGCGAGAGGGCCTCGCCTTGCCTGGGCGTCACCCAGGAGCTCGGGCGCCATAATCGAGGTCAGCGCTTTCGCGCACTACCCTACGCTGAGGTGCCGGCCTTTCTGCAAAGCTGCGTACATGCAACTCGAGGTCCGGCTGTGAACGGCTGGCATTCGAATGGCTGATCCTCACGGCCACCCGCTCGAAGGAGGCGCAGAGGCGCCCGCTGGGATGAGATCAGCGAACGCTTGGCGCTCTGGACGATCCCGAAGGAGCGCATGAAGGCCGCCGCGAGCACGTGGTGCCGCCTCAGCCCGCTGCCTGGAGATCCTCGAGGAGGCGCGCGCTCTTCCGCAGCCCGCTGCTGTTTCCCAGCCTGCAGACGGAGAGGCCCTGGCCGACATGACGCTGGTCTGGGTGCTGCGGGACATGGCGCTCGAAGGACCGCGCTACCGTGCACGGGTTCCGCAGCTCCTTCCGCGATTGGGCCACCGAGGTCGATAAGAGCGCCGGGAGGTCGTGGCCGAGGCCGCCCTGGCTCATGCGGTGAAGGATAAGACCGAGGCAGCTTACCGGCGGGCCGAATATCTTGATGAGCGCCGGGGACTTATGGAGCGCTGGTCAGTCTTCTGTGGACTAAGTCGAACAAACCGGTTGGCAAGACCGCTGGCATGGGTCAGCTGATGAGGCGCCAACGAACCAAGGCGCACGCACCATGCCCACCGTAGATAAAGCCGACCACCTCTGGACAGCCGCTGATTTCAAGCAGGTGATGAAGGGGTATCGCCCTTGAAACCGCTCGCCTGATGAAGGCTGAGCAGGATCCGGTCGCGGCCGGCACCCGTTGGCGCGCTGAACGCCCAGCAGACCTGCCAGACCTTCCTGGGCTGGGAAAACCAAATTTTACGAGCTGCTGAAGACGCATCCCGAGCTGGATGGCCATGGCGATCGTCTACAGGACCACGAACGAACGGCAGGCGAGTATAAGCGCTGGCCGGTGGACGGGCTGAAGGCCTGGCTGGCGCGCAATCCTCAGGTCTTGGCCGGCTCCTTGGCCGCCTGATCCTCAGGAGGACTCATCGACGGCGAAGCGGTATTGGCCGCCGGGCGTCTTGATAGCCCCGATGTGGGAGGAGAGGCCCCAGATGAACAACGTGTGCCCGACCATCCGCAGGTGAGACGCATCCTGTGAACCCTGTTTTGGCTTGGCCTGATCATCTTCCCGTCCGCGCCCCTATTTTTGGGTCACCCTCTTATTGGTGCTGGCCATTTGCCAATGGGGGCCACCGAAGCCTGACGAACCCGGAAGCCATGATCCCCAAGAAGCCCCGTCAGCGCCGGTGTCCGACCTGTGGCTGCCCAAAGGCTTGCTACCGGGACGAGCACTGTGGGACGACTCCGCGCCCATCCAGGAGGATGTGATCCAGGCCGGCGATGGTGTTCGAGGCTTTGCGGGACCTGCCGGCGTAGGGGCAAGCCGCCGAGCAAATAGAACAGTTTACTGAGGAGCGAGGCAAAATGACCTGGGGCGAGATCATTATCATTGGGCTTCTGCTGCTCGTGGTGGCTGAGGTCTACCAGCTGCACGCTGCAGATCGGGCTCTTGGGCGACGTGCTGGAAGCAATGGCAAAACAGTTGAACTTGCGATGACCGGAAGGATCTATGGATACGCGCGCGTCAGCACCGAAGACTAGACGCTGGACGTGCAGAAAGCCTCGCTCTGGAGGCCGCCGGCTGGCAGGTGGTGATGCTGGAGACGGCGTCAGGCGCCAGCCGTGAGGTCGGCCACAAGCTGCAGCTGCTGCTCGACGTCCTGGGCCCCGGCGAACGGCAGCAAGGTGGCGATCGCACACTCGTTCTCGATGGACGGGGCCGGTGTACGCCCTGGGAGCCGAGTACGCCTTCACCAAGAAACCTCACCCTAGGCCTGGAATGGCAACGGATCAACTTCGGCACGTCCGACGTTGTCATGTTGAAGACGACCAGCAGCGGTATCCCTTACCGAGAAGTTGAAGGCGGACCGACAGCGTGGATGGCCTAACGGCCCGGCTCAACTTCAAGTTCTAAGCGTCGTTGACCTGGCTGCTTGATCGCCCTGGGGGCCTTCCTCTCTGGGGCGGTCTTGTTTTACCCTAATGACGTGACGGGTGCCGGATCGAGCCGATGCTCGATGCGATCGAGCCGGGCATCAATATTGTCGACGCGGGTCGAGACCGAGGCGTACTGCTCCTCCAGGATGCCCATCCGGGTCTTGATTTCGCGCACGTCCTCGGCCACGCGGTCGAGCTTGATGTCGATCGCGCGCAGGTGCAGCAGGGTCAGGTTCTCGGGTTCGTCGTCATGGCTGCACATTACAGCGTGCAGGCACGCAGGTGTAAAAATTTAACCTGTCAGCGCTCGTTGGAGCCCTCGAACATGCGGAAGCGCTCGCTGTTTTCTCGCTTCCAGTCGGGGCATTTAACCTTCACCCACGCCTTGCATGGGCCGCTGACGTAGGGCCGGTCGACCCTCTTTGCCACGATGACTTCAAAGCCGTAGCGGGCGCAGTGCTCGAACAGGACATCGCCCTCGGGAAAAGTCTGGATCAGCTTCATGCGCGACAGAATCGATTTTCGGCACAGCTTGACCAGGTCCTGCTTACGCTCTGTGAGCGGCAGCTGCCGGAGGTCGACCCCGTCCCGGTGCAATAGGTCAAACATGATGAAGACCAGCTGATCCTCGTCCGGCCACCGGGTGCGCATCTCGCGGTGGAGTCGGTGGAAGTCGGCTTGCCCATCGCCGCCAATGAAGCATAACTCGCCGTCGATGATGGTCGAGTTCACCGGCATGTCGATGAAGGCGTCGACCATGCCCGGCAAGCGGTCGGTGTATTCGGCGCCGGATTTCGAGAACAGCCTGACCCTCCGGCCGTCCTTGATCACCTCGGAGGCGGTAGCCGTCAAATTTTGGTTCAAATAGCCAGCCGGGTCCGGCGCGGCGGGCGCGCACCATCGGCTGGGACGAGGGGCGGATAAAGGTTGGACGCACAACTCAAATATAGAGGGCAGGCGCGCTGCCTGCCAGGCTTAGATGCGCCTTGAGATCGGTTCAAAGGGCACGTAATCGGCGAAGCGATCGCGGGTATCGTGCGGCCGTTCCACGCAATCGTCGGTCAGGATCTCCAGCACGCGCTTGAGCGCGTCCTGCAGGTCTCGTTTTCGGTGAAGGCCCAGGCCTTCGGTGCGGGCACCCGGCCGACGCTCACCCCGCCGTCTCGGCCGCTGATCCGGCAAAGCAGCCTGCCGGATCGTTCGACGATGATGTCGGGCTTTCGTCGGCCACCAGCTTGATCTCGGGCCCGTTGAACGCCACGGCGACCTCCGTCTCCGGAGCTCGGTGTGCAGCGTCGCCAGAATTTTCTCGGATTTCTTGTCCTGCTCAGCCTCGATCCGCGCGCGCTCGGCGCCCTCCTCTTCAATCTCCGCAATCAGCTGACCTGCGGTCTTGAATTGGATTCGTCGAGGCCATCCCATCCCCTTGGCTGCAGACCGTATGGGGCGATTCTCAGCCAGGCTCTAGAACCAGCCGCCGCCGGCACCAGAACAATTGGCACGCCCAGGCGGAACCAACCTTGGGCTCGAGCGTTAACTATGTTGTCTGTGGACGCTAAGAATGCGCGTTATGGGCGCTGCCCTGGTATCCCGACGATCTGCGGGACGCTAAGAACGCGCCGGGCCCACTCGGCGCCGCCCTGGCTATCCAGGCAGGAGGATTGGAAGGCAGGGCGCCCTCTCCCGCAACTGAGCGCCCTGCCCTTCAATTTTGGATTGTTCCCTCTCTTGTTCTCCTGCTACGCTCCCTGACATGCGGCGTCGGGGCGAACTCCAGCAAAGGGATGATCGATCGGGACTGGCCGCACCAGGTGGCGCTGCCGTCACCCGTGGTCGTGGCCCGCTTCAAGAAGAGATCCAGGCGTCCGCCAGCCGGCGGGCGCATGCCTGCGACCCATGCCTTTCGGCGCGATGACGTGGACCACGTGGTTTATTGCTTCGCCAGCCCAGACCAAGCCAAGACCTTCCAGGCACATTTTGGCGGCGAGACCATGGGGCCCAGAGAATAGGCCGAGGCGGGTGGGACGCCGTTAGCCGGGTCCTCAGCCGGCCTTGCGCTGCGGTCGTCGCCGGCGCCGCCGCTTCTCGGCCAGGCGCTCGCGCCGGACCCGCTCGTCGCGCTTCTTGGGCGATCTCGCCCCAGTGCGGCTGCTGGGCGGCTTTCTCACGATCGATCGGCCTCCTTCGCACTGACGGGGGCGCACACCGGGCAGAGTTTGCCGCCACTTCCACTGATTCACCGGTCGCTTTTCGCCGCGGATCAAGACTCGACGCGAGAAAGCGGGCGTAGGGGGCTCATCGGCAAACGGATCGCGAGTGTCGATCGGGTTCTTTCCGGTGATCCGCGTCGAGGATCTCGCAGACGAGCGCCAGGGCCTCGTCGGGCTCGGCAAAATCTTTGAATGGATTGGCACCGGCGGTGTTAGCCCGCACGCCGCCGTTGTGGGGACCCAGCCCACACAAACGCCTGCCATAACGCTGGACCAGGATGCCGATGCCATCGGGCGGACGGGCCATGGCGCTTCTCTTGTGGCTCACCGATAGCTGCCGGAATCGCTGCGGTGCCTTCCGGGGTGTGCCAAACAACAACGGACATGGCGACCGTCACTCGATCAATTCTGTCGCCACCGGCATCGATCGTCCAGATCGAGGGCACGCACGCCAGTCAGCCACGAGCGGCTGGAGATGTCCTGGACCCAGGGCGGAGTCAAGTTCCGCATGGTGATCCGAAGAGACGGCCGGCACGCGCGTCCGCATGATCGAGTCGAACGGCAGCGACGGCCGTACCTACATTCGCGACAGGAGGTTCACCGCAACAATCGTGGCACGCAGTGGTTCTCCAGCGTCAGTAGCGGGCGACGTGATGTAAAGAGATCGTCAACCTATTGTGCGCCTTGCCTGCGCTTCGGCGTGCAATCGACAAACCGCAGTCCCTTCATGCCAGCAGCCTGCAGGCATCCTTCACCCCTGATCGCAAACACATCAGAGATCCATTGCGGTGTTCGGAAGAAACGTGCCGTATCGATGGCGGCCTCGTCAAACGCCAGCGCCCGCGCGTTCCGCGCGCCGGAAAGCGGTTTCGGTTCCTGCTCAGCTCCTGTCGCGTCAGTTCGTCGAAGGCTTCGATCACATCGCACCACGTCGCACAGCCAGTGCCTGGGCCCGGGCGCTCCGTCGCGCAGTGTGACGTGGCAGGCCTGGAACGCGAAGGCTTGCGGGTCAAGGGAATGAACAGTGATTTTGAGGCTGGCTTCGAGATCAGCCAGTAGGAGTGGGAACAGCTCAACGTCGCTCGGCGGAGGCCCCTTTCGTCTCCTGCCGATACAACGCGCGGCTTCTCCGGATAGGCCGGGAAGCCGCGCCGCCCAGGGGAGGGTAGAGCGCACCCACACCGTAGCTCGCGTCGGGATGCAGCCAAGGCGAGACCGCGAGCAAAACGTCCAGATCTCCGACTTCGAAATCTGCGAGCCCGTGAAAATAGCTCCAGCTGATGGTGTGTAGCCTGCGTATCTTCGCTCCTGGTCGGGCTGTCATCGTTCGGCGGGGATGAGTTGCTTTGAGGATGTATGTTTATTCCCGACCGCGGCAGAAAAGCGGACCCGTCACTCGGTAGAGAAGGGTCACGCACAGACATCGCAATCGAGGTGCCGATCGGGCCCTTGACCTCAGTAAACGGACCCGCTTCGCTGCGAGCGCCGAAGAACGCCCGCCTCGTGCCAGGAAGAGAGTGCGCCGGTTACGCCGGCAAGAAGTAGGAGGTGAAAGTCCACCACGATGAAGGTGTAGCAAACCACATCGACCCCGAGTCATGCGCAGTTACCCGCGAGGGTCTCGGCGAAGCGTTGACAGGGGAGCGCGTAGGCCAGCCATCGAGCCGCGGAAGAGGCATCATTTCGGGTGCTGACGCAGTTCTCTTTGCGGAAGGCGAAACGGAGGGGCGCGGTAATTGCGAGTGCTCCGAAGACCCGGCGTGGTCGTAGACCCTGGCATATGCGTACGCTTCTTGTGCGGGACCCGGGAGATCTCACGGTCGACCAACAACCCGAGTGAATGGCGTGTTGCTCTGGTCCGTGTCGGGAAGGTGAGGAGCCGTAGCCGATGATGCACGACCGTGAGAAGTCACACTCCGCCATAGTAGCGGCGAAGCCGACGAACAAAGCGGACGCGACATCTGTCGCCGATGCAGCGGAGCCGGTGGAGCCAAGGGCGGGGACCAAGAGGAACGCGAGCGAGCAAAGCACGCACCGGACACAGGGCCGGGAGCGCGTGACACAGGCGCTCGACCGCGTACGGCAAGCCGCAAGGCAAAGGAGGGAAGAGAAGTTCACCGCGCTTTTCCATCACCTCAGCGTGGACCTGTTCCGGGAGGCGTTCTTCGCACTCAAACGCGATGCCGCACCCGGAGTGGACGGGCTGGCGTGGGAGACCTACGAAGCAGACCTTGACCTAAAACTCACTGATCTGCACTCACGGGTCCAACGGGGAGCGTACCGGGCACTGCCATCGCGCCGGGCGTACATACCAAAGGCCGATGGGAAACAGCGCCCGCTGGCGGTCGCGGCGCTCGAGGACAAGATCGTCCAGAAAGCGACCGTTGCCGTGCTGAACTGCATCTACGAGGAGGAGTTCCTCGGCATCAGCTACGGGTTCCGACCAAAGCGTGGACCGCACGATGCGCTGGATGCGTTGGTAGTCGGGATCTCGACCAGACGAGTGAACTTCATCTTTGACGCCGATTTGGCCGCTTTCTTCGATCTCGGTCAGCAAAGAGTGGCTGGTCCGTTTCGTGGAGCACCGCATCGGTGACAAGCGCATCATCCGCCTGATCCGCAAATGGCTGAAGGCGGGTGTCCTGGAGGACGGGGTCGTCACGGTTAGTGAGATGGGGACGGGACAGGGTTCGGTCATTTCGCCCCTGCTCGCCAACATCTACATGCACTACGTGTTCGATCTGTGGGCCGACCGCTGGCGACGGCGCGAGGCCCAGGGCGACGTGATCATCGTGAGGTACGCCGATGACTTTGTTGTCGGTTTCGAGCACGAGACCGACGCCCGACGTTTCTGGGACGCACTGCGCGCGAGGTTAGAGGAGTTTGCGCTTTCGTTGCATCCGGACAAAACCCGCTTGATCGAGCTTGGCCGCCACGCGGCGGACACACGAGCAAGGGCGGGGCTTGGAAAGCCGGAGACCTTCAAGTTCTTGGGCTTTGTTTTCATCTGCAGCAAGACACGCCGGGGCAAGTTCCTCGTCCATCGCAAGAGCCGGCGCGACCGCATGCAGGCAAAACTCAAGGAGGTCAAGAAGGAGCTGCGCAAGCGCATGCATCGGCCGATACCCGAGCAGGGACGTTGGCTGGCGCAGGTCGTCAGGGGCTACTTAGCCTACCACGCGGTTCCCACAAACCGCGCGAGCATCAGCGCTTTCCGCCGCTACGTGATACGGCTCTGGCATCGCACGCTTCGGCGTCGAAGTCAGAAAGACCGGTTCTCGTGGGAACGGATGCAGAAACTGGCCGACGACTGGCTCCCTCAGCCTCGCAACTTCCATCCCTGGCCACAGGCGCGTTTTGCCGTCAAGCACTCGAGGTAAGAACCGGATGCCCGAATTGGGCCCGTCCGGGTCTGCGCGGGGGCGGTGAGCAATCACCGTCCCTACCGCGATCCTGCGCACCAGCGAAGCAGTTCACACCTTCTGGCCGAGGGGCCATGCCTCTCGTCACGACAGCCCCCGAGCACTCCCGCATCGACGGTGTCTCAGCACGACCTCTAACGCCGGCGCCGGAGATTGATGGGCCGCAGCACGGCGGGGATTCTGCAGGGTTCCCGCCCGGCCTGAATTAGTCATTATTTCAATGCGGCGCTCTTAGTCCCAATCTGTAAGAGCACCAATGCTTGCGCACGAGACTTGACGCGCATACTTCGCGAGCAAGCCGCGTGCATAGCGTGCTGAAGGCTGCTGCCATTGGCGGCGCCGGGCGTCCAAGATGTCCGAAAGATACATTCAGGTGCAGCAGGCGCTTGCTAGCATCTATCGTCACCAAGTCTCCCTCTTCAACCAAGGCGATTAGGCCACCTTCGTAGGCCTCTGGAGCCACATGGCCAATCACCAATCCCCACGTGCCGCCGGAGAACCGGCCGTCGGTTACAAGTGCCACCGATCTGCCAGAGACCCTGCCCGACGAGCGCACTGGTGGGCGCCAGCATTTCCTGCATGCCTGGGCCACCTTTGGGACCCTCGCAGCGAATGACCAGCACATCCCCAGCCTTAATCGTTCGCGCCAGAATGGCCCGCCATGCAGTCGCCTTCGGAATTGAAGACACGTGCGGGACCTGTGATGGACGTCGTCTTCAATCCGGTAATCTTCGCGACGCAGCCTCTCGGTGCAAGATTGCCTTTCAGGATGGCGAGATGCCCCTCGGGGTACATGGGGTCTGACCACGGTCGGATCACGTCCTGTCCAGCCGGTGGACTTTCTGGGACATCCTCCAGACACTCTCCCAACGTCCTGCCCTCGATGGTCGTGCACGCGCCGTTCAAGACGCCGTTGACCAGAAGCATTTTCAGAACCTGTGGCGTGCCCCCTGCGCGATGGAAATCGACTATCACATAACGCCCGGATGGCTTGAGGTCGCAGAGCACCGGAACTTTGCCGCGTACGCGCTCGAAATCGTCGAGGCGTCCATGGAACGCCGGCCGCCGCAGCAATCGCGAGGTAGTGTAGAACCGCGTTCGTCGAGCCGCCCGTCGCCATGACCGATGAGCGACCGCATTCTCTAATCGATTGCCGCGTGATGAGATCTGACGTGGGGTCAAATTGCTTTGAACGGCTGCGACCAGGACGCGTGCTGCAACTTCAACTGATGCGAGCTTGTCAGGTCCGACTGCTGTCAGTGTCGACGATCCAAGCACGCTCATGCCCAGCGCCTCGAATGAACATCGCCATTGTGCTGGCGCTATACATGCCACCGCACGCCCCGACGGAGGGACAGGCATTGCGTTCAATGCCAATGAAATCGCTTTCCGCCATCCGTCCAGCACCGTAGGCACCGACCGCCTCGAATGCCGACACGACGGTCAGATCCTTGTTCTTCCACCGGCCTGGCTTTATCGTGCCGGTGTAGACACAGAGTCCCGGCACATCCATACGCGCCAGCGCGATCATTCCGGCCGGATTGTTCTTGTCGCATCCCCCGACGACGAGCACGCCATCCATCATTTGCCCGCTGACCGCGACCTCGATGGCGTCGGCAATCACCTCACGCGAAACAAGCGAGTACTTCATGGCCTCGGTGCCCATGCCGATTCCATCTGTCACCGTCGGTATGCCGAACACCTGTGGTTTGGATCCAGCTGCTTTCGAGCGCGACTACGGCGCGGTCGACCAACGGTTGAATACCTGCATTGCAAGGGTTCATGGTCGAATGCGCGTTCGCCACGCCGATGATTGGCTTTGCGAAGTCACCATCGGCAAATCCGACAGCACGAAGCATTGCACGGTTCGGTGAACGCACCACACCTTCGGTGAGCAGACGGGACCGGCGGTTAACCGCGTGAAGTGCGTCATTGTTGATGCCACTCATATCAACCTCCTCGCGGTCCACTTCTCCACTCTTCACTAGGCTAGAAATCTGGTTGACAAAAATGCATTATTGAACGCGTATTGATGCGATATGAGTATCAGCACGCCAGAGCTGCGTCAGTTGCGGCATTTCATTGCTGTCGCTGAGCGGCTTCACTTCGGTCAGAGCCGCCGCGACGGTTGGCATTACCCAGCCTCCCCTTTCGCGATCGATTCAGGATTTGGAGCGCCGCATTGGCGTGAAGTTGCTCAGCCGAACACGCCGGCATGTCGAACTCACCAATGAAGGTGTCGCCTTTCTCCGGGACGCCAAACAAATAGTGGGCCTCCTGGAAGCAGCGGTGCTCCGCGTGCAACAGATGGCTGCCGGTGAGAGGGACGTCTCGCGGTTGGATTTATCCCGCTCGCCGACTATGGCGTGCTGCCTCGCGTGCTCAAAGACTTCAAGGCCTCCCATCCGAAGATCACGCTGGCCCTGCGCGAGATGCTCTCGCCTGAGCAAATCACAGCGTTGACGAGCAAAGAACTCGATGTTGGCCTTGTCATCCCGCCTCTGTCTGGACAGGAGTTCGAGCACCTGGTGGTACAGCGGGAACAGTTCGTTGTGGCCTTGCCTGCAGGGCATCTATTGGCGCGTGGCCGCGGGCCGCTCAAAGTAGGCCAATTGGCCTCTGAGCCTTTGTGCAAGTTCCTCGCGACCGTTCGCCCGGTCTACACGAAAAGATCAACCGATTGACGTCAGCCGCTGGATTTGCCCCTCACGTTGCCCAAGAGGCCATCCAGATGCAAACGGTGGTGAGCCTTGTCTCAAGCGGACTCGGTATCGCGCTAGTTCCGTCGTCCGTCGCCAATATCGGCCGGCAAGGCGTCGTTTACAGACCGCTGTCGGACACTCATGACCCTCTCGAAATCTGGTTGGTCTGGCGACGCGGTCATCTTGGACTGGCGGCTAGCGGCTTCGTCGCCCACGCCCGCCGGCTGACGCGCGGGAAACAGAAGCAAGCATAGCAGTCGCCGACTGGTCTCGCAGCCGCGCGGATAATGCGGCGCTCGGCGCGCGTGATTGCGCGGCATCGTCGACTTCGTCTGATTGGGTCAAAAGCGCTATGGCCTGTGTGTCGGCTATCGGGGTGAAGCTGCCACATTGCGCGGCCAGCTCAGTCCGAGCCGACCCGCCTTCGCTTTAACCCCTTTTCGGGTGCGGCCGAGCGCGGCCCGATTGCGCGCAGCGAATGTCCCGACTTGCCGTAGTCGCGACGGAGCACACGCACCTCGCGATCCGTCCATCGACGGTTGCAGCCCTTCTCAGGCTGATACAGCCCCGGTTGGCCAGGTGAACTTTCAGGCTGTCCGCGCGCAGGCCTGCGGTTTGAGCCGCATGCGCCACCGGCATGCCGCGATCGATCAGGCGGACGGCCTTGAGCACCTTGGACGGGTTAAGCCGGCGAACACCGGGCGCAACGCCGTGCGCCTTGGCAATGACCGAGACCGCCCCGCGGGTTAGATCAAACATGCCGCCGATCTCATGCATCGTCAGCTTGCGCGCCCGCACCAACTTCACGATCTTCGCGTTGCGCCGGGCTCGGTCCATCTGCGAACTCCTCGCCACTCAACAATTTTAGAAGTTCTCAGGCTTACCTTGGCCGGAACAACACAGGAGCGGAGGATTGGCACCTCTCGATCAACATGGGCTTTTCTTCGCAGCCCGTCAGCTATGACCCCAACCATCGTAGGGCTGGCAGGGTAGGCTCGGCCGCCTCGCTGACGTTGGAGCGAACCGGACAGGGCGACGGTACGGCCTTCGTTGGCCACGATCTCGCCGCAGTCGGTTCCCACCTGAGTGCTTGCCGGCCGCGGGAGGCCGGCATTTTACCAGGAGTGAGATAGTGGCTCAGAAAGTGCACGTAGGAATTGTGCTCGACCGTTCAGGCTCTGGAGGACTGCCGCACCGACGCCATCGGCGCCGTAAACAGTTATTTGCGGCAGGTGAAGGACGACAAGGACATGGAGGCCTCGATTAGCCTCTTCACATTCGACTCCCAGTCGATCGACGTCATCCGCGACAAGGCGCCCGCAGGAAGCTGCGCCGAGCTAGCGGCGAAGCGAGTATCAGCCGCGCGCCTCGACCCCGCTACTCGATGCCGTTGGCCACGGCGTGGCGCTGCTCGACAAGGGCAAGGAACCAAACGCGCGCTGCATCTTGGCCGTCATGACGGACGGGCTTGAGAACGCCTCTCGCGAGTACACTAAGGGAGACCATTAAGGCGCTGCTTGACCGCAAGCAGAAGGAGGAAGGCTGGCTGGTGCTCTACCTGGGCGCCGGCCACGACGCCTGGGCACAGGCGAATGCCATCGGGCTGCACGCCGGCAAAGTTGCTGCTTTCGACAAGCAGGCGGTCGGGGTCAGCATGGCGGCAATTGGCACGCGTTCCAAGCGCTATGCCATGGCGGCCAACGCGGCCGACGAGGCTGCATCGGGCGGCTTCACCGATGGGAGCGCGCCAGCATGCACCCAACACGAAAGCGCTGACCGGCGAAATGAGGGCGGATCCGCTGCCGGGTTCGCCCTTGCTTGCCGCTGGCGCCCCGGCGCTAGCTGATGGAGACCGTTTGATCCCACGCCCCGGCACCGGATGATGTGCCATGGTCTTGATCGTCAATGTGCATTTCATCGGGTAGCAAGTTAACGTTGAAGCTGCGCCGAGCAGGCTCCGCCACCTAATTCTGCACCCGCTATGAAAGGACCAGGCGGTGCCGCAAAAGCCCCAGGGCAACGGACTGCAGCCGGCAAAGCAAGGTCGTCAAGGGCTGCGCTTGAGGGACCGCGCCCGCCATTGGGAAAGGCGACGGGCCGAAAGCTCAGCCGAGTGACGATCACATCGTCCTTAACCTTGAGCTTGGCTAGGCTGAGGTTGGCCAGATATACTCATATTGCGTCTACGGGGAACACTCGCAATGTGGGTGCGGGAAGCCGTTGCCATAATTTTATTGCTTTTGCCGACGGCTGTGTCCGCACAGACGGAGAGGCGCATTGCTCTCCTCATCGGCAATCAGGCCTACAACGCAAAGGTCGGCTCCCTCAAGAACCCTTACATCGACATTGGTTTGATTGGGGCTGCACTGAGGTCGCCTCAAGTTCGAAGTTACCGAGGTCAAGGACGCCGACTACAGAGCCATAGACACATCGATCAACAAGCATGTTCAAAAGGTGCGGCGCGGCGGCGAAGGCACCATAAGCCTTGTTTACTAGCAGCGGCCACGGCGCCGCGAACCCAGAGACGAAGATCAACTATCTGATACCCGTCCGATGTCGCGAACGCGGACGATGAGGAGCTGTGGACTAACTCCATCAACCTCAACAAGGTCATCGAGTCGCTACGCGATCAGGCGCCTTCCGCCACACACTACGTGGTGTTCGACGCGTGTCGCAACGAGCTGAACCTGACGCTCAAGGGCAGGCGAGCACTTGCCGACCGAGGATCTGTGCCGATCGGCTATACGCCAAGCGTATTGATCGCTTATGCGACGGCGCCGGGAAAGACCGCAAGCGCCCGCTCAACCGGCCCGACATAAAGACATGCATCCATATTTCGCATGCAGCCTTGTACACTGGTTTGCAGACCCTTGGAATCTTATGAATGGGTCAGAACAATAGTTTCCTTCTTGGCTGTAACATTGTCGATCAACGCGACTTTCCGGTTGCAAATATGCCAACATCTTCGTGGCTGCTTTGGCAAACGGCACATGCAGCCATTCGGGGGAGGTCGGTCCAGTCTGGCACCAACCCACTGGGACTGATCCCCTATAGTCCGTAAGCCCACTCAGTGTCTAGCGCGCCCCGGCCGGGGATCTCAGCACGGTTATCCCCGCGAAAAATATCTGATCATTCGGTGTTAGTCAGCTTACCGACGATCGGCGGCTTCAGTCCTCAGTTTGGCACGGCCGTTATCCTGATACCCAGGTCCTTAACCGCATCTACAGTTGGTCTGGCGCATCGAATAGCCCGCGCCGGTCCGTCGAATGTAGCCAAGAAGCGCCGGGCTCAGCACACAAAATGAAAAGCGGTTGGACAGGCAGGTCACCTCCACATCTGATTGCAATGAGCGATCAGCCGCCCAACTTTTCTTGGTCGCACGAAGAATATCGCCCGATAGCTTGCGATCGTTTACGGCCCTGGCGAGCACGAGTGCCCCGACCAGAGAAGCGATGGTCGCGATCACCTCCTCTTCGCGTTGCCGTTGTTTGAGCCCAGAACTCATTCGGTCGCTCAGCAGCCCGATCATGCCTCGCACTCCGGCTGTGAAACGATCTCGCACAGCCTGGCTCTGGCGCGACATCTCACCAGACACGGCTGCCAAGGGGCAGCCGCTTCCTGGCCCGTCCCGGTGCTTCGGCGAAAGGTATTTTGAAACATAATCGCTCAAGGCAAGAACCTCAGGCACTTCTTGACTTTTGCCGGCTATCGCGTAGGCGATTGCTTCTTCGACAAGCCGCTCCTTGGAGCGGAACTGACTGTAGAGGCTGCCATGGGTCATCCCCGCCGCCTCGGTCAACGCGTCAACACCTACGCTAGAGATGCCACGCTCTCGGATGAGGCGCGCTGCAGCCTTGAGCATCCGCTCGCGATTCTCCGCAGCCTGCTTTTTCGAGACGCGCATGAACGCAGGTCCTTTGTCAGCATAGGGTCTTGACAATTATGTGGCGATCGTCATCTGTTGTAAACATTGCGATCGTCATCCAAATGCGCTCGCACCCTTGTGCCGCTACCCGCGAAGTGTTCGTCCTTGGCGCAACGATAGCGATCGGCGCCGTTGTTAGGGAAGTTCATGTCTAAGAGCAAAGGAAAGATCACCCTCGTTACCGGCGCCTCTTCAGGGATCGGGGAAGCCACGGCAGAGCGGCTCGCAAAGGCGAGGCTACAAGGTTTACGGCACCAGCAGACGGGGAGCCCAAGCGGGCGAGCGGCCATTTGAGATTCAGCCCCTCGACGTGACCAGCGATGAATCCGTGGAGGCCGCTGTCAGCGAAGTGGTGCGGCGCAACGGACGCATTGGTCTGCTCGTGAACAATGCCGGCTTCGCTCACGACTATGCGAGGCGAAGCCGGCACAGTTGCTCTCCTGCGGCGAGCGAGTGACGCTATGGTCATACATATCGGTCCAATCGCAACGGTAGCCTTGATTCTGGGTCTCGGAGCGATCGGCGGGTGGTGGATTAAGACACCCGCCGGTCAAGCGAGCTATGAGCCTACTAAGAGGAAGCTCGGCGTAAACGGCGACGCGGTGCCGGTGACGGTGGCGGTTGCGGCGCGGGATACAGTTCCCGTTCATCGCCAAGGTATCGGCACGGTCCAAGCGCTCAACACCGTAACCGTCAGGTCGCAGGTCGATGGCCGGCTCTTGAGCGTGGACTTCGTCGAAGGTCAGATGGTGAAGCAGGGCGACGTGCTCGCGCGCATCGACCCCGCGCAGGCGCAAGCGCAGTACGATCAGGCGGTGGCCAAGAAAACCCAAGACCAGGTGACACTCGCCAACGCCCGCATGGATCTCGAACGCTACCAGGGCCTCGTGCAAACCTACGCCGGTTCGAAGCAGAAGGCAGATCAGCAAGCTGCCCTCGTGGCCCAGCTCGAGGCGCTCATAAAGTATGATGACGCCGCTATCGCTCATGCGCAGGCGACCCTCGGCTTCACGACCATCGTATCGCCCATCGATGGGCGCGCGGGCTTGCGTCTCGTCGACCCAGGCAACATCGTGAGGACAGGAGATGCCAACGGGCTCGTCACCATTGTTCAGGTCGCGCCCATTGCCGTCGTGTTCACGCTGCCGCAGAGGGATCTGACCCTCGTGATCAAGGCTTTGGCGCGCGGCGATGTGCCGGTCGAGATCATCGACGCGGATGGCCGCACTGTTCTCACGTGCGGCCAACTGCAAGCGGTCGACAATCAGATCGATATTGCGACAAGTACTATCAAGCTCAAAGCCACGGTTGCGAATGCCGGTGCGGCGCTATGGCCCGGCCAATTCGTGCGCACGCGAGCGGTGGTGGATGTGATTCACGGCGCAACGGTGGTGCCGACGGCAGCCGTGCGCCGCGGTCCGGCGGGCACATTCGTCTATCTGGTCGATGCGAATTTGAAAGCGGTCGTCCGGCCTGCCAGCATCGCCATGCAGGATAGCGTCCGAGCGATCATCACGGAGGGCATCGTGCCGGATGATCGGGTCGTCACCGTCGGATCGCTCAGCTCTCCGACGGCAAGCTCGTCGACGTCGTTGAAAGCACAAGCCCGATCGTCCAGGGCTCAATCCCGAACAGCCAGCGGCCGAGCGCGGCCAAAAATGCCAATCCCGGCGGATAGCGGCCGCCGTGAAGCGGAGTGAGCTCGCATATGAGCGTTTCCGCGCCATTCATTGCCCGGCCCGTCGCCACCTCTTTGCTCGGCGTTGCGATGCTCATTCTTGGGGTCCTCGGTTACCGGGCATTACCCGTCTCGTCGCTGCCGCAGGTGAGCTTTCCGACCATTCAGATCTCAACCCGCCTGCCCGGCGCCAATCCGGAGACGATGGCCGCACTCATCACTGCTCCGCTCGAGCGCCAGCTCGGCCGGATCCCTGCGCTCACGCTGATGACCTCGACCAGTACATTCGGATTGAGCCGGATCACGCTGCAGTTCGATCTGGCACGTGACATCGACGGCGCCGTCCAGGACGTGCAGGCCGCCATCAATGCGGCGTCTTCCGTGTTGCCGCGCCAGCTGCCCTATCCGCCGGTCTATGCCAAGATCAATCCGGCCGACACGCCGATCCTTACGTTCGCCCTGACCTCGAAAACGCTGCAGCTGCGCGAATTGTCGGATGCCGCCGATACACTCATCGCGCAACGGCTGAGCGAGGTACCGGGTGTCGGCAGTATCAGCGTACAGGGTGGGCTCAGGCCAGCGGTGCGCGTGCAAGCCGATCTCGAGGCACTCACCGCGGCTGGATTGGGCCTCGACGATCTGCGCCAAGCGATATCGGGTGCCAGCGTGTCCGCGCCCAATGGCTCGCTCGATGGTCCAGTACAAGCCTATAGCATCGGCGCCAACGACCAGATCACGAGCGCCGCAGAGTACGAGTCGATAACCGTCGCATACCGCTCTGGCGCACCCGTCCTGGTGCGTGACGTGGCATCGCGTCGTCGATGGTTTCGAGGATGAACGCTCAGGCGCCTGGCACAAGACCAATCCCGCAGTCGTCATCGACGTTCGCAAGCAGCCGGGCGCCAACATCGTCGAGACGGTCGCGCGGATTAAGGCCGAGTGCCGCGCCTTGTGCGCGCACTTCCAGCCGACGCGACGTTCGCCCTTGTCAGCGACCGCACCGGGAGCATCCGCGCCTCGATCCACGATGTCCAGTTCACCTTGGTGCTGAGCACGGCGCTGGTCGTCCTGGTCGTGCTCCTCTTTCTGAGGTCGACGGCGGCCACGCTGATCGCGGCAACGGCGTTGCCGTTGTCGCTCATTGGCACCTTCGGTGGCATGTGGGTCGCTGGCTTCAGCCTCGACAACCTGTCGCTGATGGCATTGACGATCGGTACGGGCTTCGTCATCGACGATGTCATCGTTATGATCGAGAACATTTCCGCCATGGCGAGAACGGCGAAAAGTGGCACCGATGCCGCCTATCGGGGCGCATCTGAGATAGGGTTCACTGTGATCTCGCTCACCGCGTCGTTACTCGCGGTCTTCATTCCGCTGCTGTTCATGAGCGGCATCGTCGGGCGGATGTTTCGCGAGTTTGCATTGACGCTATCGATCGCCGTCGTCGTTTCGGCCGCCGTGTCGCTGACATTGACACCAATGATGTGCGCACGACTGCTCGGCCGGATGCGTCATGCGAAGGGTGCCGAGGTCGACGCCGTCGAGAAGCGGCCTTGGCGACCTGTTGATCAGAGGTTACGAGCGCACGCTGCATCTCGTCCTTGCTCATCGGACCGAGACGCTAATAGTAACGGTCGCGGCAGTCGCTGTCACGATGGCTCTTTATGTGGTCATGCCCAAGAGCTTTCTTCCCGAGCAGGATACGGGTCTTATCACTTTCGTCGTCAAAGCCGATTCCGATGTGTCGTTCGCGGAGATGACACGGCTGCAGCAACGCGCCGTTGAGACCGTTCTCGGCTTGGTTGAGGTCGCCGATGCGGTCTCTGCTGCCGGCAGCGGAGCGGTCAACCCGATCCCCAACGTTGCAACCTTGACGGTCGTGCTCAAGCCGCATGAAGCGCGCGGCCGGTCTGCAGGACAACTGGCAAGGGAGATTGAACGATCGCTTGCAAGGATTCCCGGGCTCGTCGTGTTCGCCAAACCTGTACAAGATGTGCAGATCGCGACCCGCCCGAGCTTCAGTCAGTTCCAGTACACGATTGCGGGCAGCGACGGCGCCATTGTCCGGCAATGGGGGCGCCGGCTGATGTCGAGCCTGCGCGAGGATCAGCGCTTTCGAAACGTCAGCTCCGTGGAGGAGGACGAAGGCCTTGCGACCGTGATCGACATCGATCGCGTCCGTGCCGGGCAGCATGGGTCTCAGTGCAGACCGTGAGCGATGCCCTGAACAGCGCCTTCTCGCAGCGCCAAATTTCGACGATTTACGGTCAAGCCAACCAGTATCGCGTCATTCTGGAGGCTGACCCGCATTACAGTGCCGACCCGTCGGGTCTCGAAGCACTGCGGCTGACCGGCCAAACGGTTTCGCCTTCGAGTTCCATTGCGAGCGTTCTATCGAGGTCCCCGAGTGATGCCGCCAAAGAGACGGCTTCCTCTCCCGCGGGCTTTCAGGTTCCGCTGTCGGCCGTTGCCAGCATCTCGCGCCGCACGGCGCCATTTGGCCATCAGTCATCAGCAGCAGTTCCCATCCTTCACCATTGGCTTCAATCTCGTCGAAGGCATCGCACTCGAGACCGCTGTCACAGCCATCTCGGATGCTCAGAATACGATCGGCATGCCATCGCAGTTGACCGGCACGTTCGCAGGAGGCCGCCGAATTCCGCACATCGCTCGAAGGTCAGCCGTGGCTCATTCTCGCAGCGGTGATCGCGATCTATATCGTTCTCGGCGCACTCTACGAAAGCTATGTCCACCCGATCACCATCCTGTCGACGTTGCCGTCGGCGGGGATCGGCGCGCTCTTGGCGCTGCACTGGGCGGGTGAGCATCTGACGGTCGTCGGCGTCATCGGCATTATTCTTTTGATGGGCATCGTCAAGAAGAACGCCATCCTGATGATCGACTTCGCCATCGATGCCGAGCGCCGCCGCGTGCCTCTCGCCCGAGGCCGCAATCAGGAAAGCCTGCCGGCTGCGCTTTCGCCCGATTATGATGACGACGCTCGCCGCGCTCTTTGGTGCACTGCCATTGGCGCTGGCGGCGGGCCCCGGCGCCGAGCTCAGGATGCCGCTCGGGGTCAGCATCGTCGGTGGGCTCATCCTGAGCCAGATCATGACGCTCTACACGACGCCGGTGATTTATCTGATGCTGGATGGGTTTCGAAAGCGCCTCGTTCGCGAGGCACGGCGATGAATTTGGCTGAACCGTTCGTGCGCAGACCTGTGGCAACGACATTGTTTGCGATCGGACTGCTGCTGACCGGCCTTGTCAGCTATCGCGCGCTCCCGGTCGCCAGCATGCCGACGGTCGATTTCCCGACCATCCGCGTGTCGGCGAGCCGTCCGGGCGCCAACGCGGAGACGATGGCGGTGAGCGTCGCCGCACCGCTTGAGCGCCGTCTCGCCGCAATTCCCGGTGTCACCGAGATCACCTCGAGCAGCTCTCTTGGTTCGACCACCATAACGATTCAGTTCGAAGTCTCGCGCCCGATCGACAAGGCCGCACAGGACGTGCAGTCCGCCATCGGCGCGGCCGCGACGGACTTGCCGTCGGATCTGCCCGCGCTGCCGACCCTCAGAAAAGCCAACTCCGCCTCGTTCCCGATCATGATTCTGGTGCTGACGTCGGCAACGCGGCTGGCACCTGAGATGTACGACGTGGCAGACACCATTATTGCGCAGCGGTTGTCGCAGCTGGAGGGCGTCGCCGACGTAATCGTCAACGGCGCCGAACAGCCGGCCGTCCAGTGAGCGTCGATCCGACGCGGATCGCGGCGTCAGGCGTAACACTCGACCAGATCCGCTCAATGGTCATCGACAGCGAGGCCCCAGGTCCTGTGGGCGAGTTCAGGGTCACCGCCAGTCCGAGATGATCGTCGTCAACAGCGCATTACGCACCGCCGACGATTTCAGTGATCTCCTGGTGCGGTCGCGCAATGGCACACTTCTGCGCCTCGGCGATGTCGCGACCGTAACTGATGGCGTTCGCAATATGCGCACCACCGGCACCTACGACGGCAAGCCGGCTGTGCTGTAATCTCCATCACCAAATCGGCAAGCGCCAACGTCGTCAGCAAACCGTCGATCGCATTCAGGAACTGTTGCCTGCAGATCAAGCGCTGGATTCCTGCTGCGGATATAGACATTGCGGTAATGGCGGACCGAACGTCGACCATTCGCGCGACTTTGGCCGATATGCAACAGATTACTCAGTGTTCTCGACCATTCTGGTGATGGGGGTCGTGCTTGCGTTTTTCGGCCGAACGATCCCGATCGTCGCGACAGGCGTGACCATTCCCCTTGCCTTCGCCGGCACGTTCACTGGCATGTGGGTCGCCGGCATCAGCATCGACAATCTATCGCTGATGGCTCTCGGCATTTCGGTTGGCTTCGTCGTCGACGATGCGATCGTGGTGATCGAGACCGTCATGCGGCGCATCGAGCGAGGCGATGCCCCGCTGCAAGCGGCGATTGCGGATGCGGGCAGGGTCGCGTTCACGGTATCGACAATCAGCTTGTCGATAGCCGCTGCTTTCCTGCCCTTGATGTTTGCCGGCGGGGTCCTCGGCAAGTATCTGCACACCGTTTGCGCTCACCGTCACGTTTGCCGTGCTCGTCTCGACCATCGTTGCGCTCACGGTGACGCCGATGCTGTATTGCCCGCTACATGGCGGCGAGGGTCGGATGGCTCACGGGGCCCCTCGCTCATCGATCGCGCCAGTGGCCGTGTTGACCAGGGCATACACGGCCTCGCTCCGCCTCACGCTGCGCCATATTTGGGTAGTTCTCCTGGCATTTGCGGTGACAGTCATTTTGACCGTTGAGCTGCTCCGAGAGCGCCCGAAAGGCTATCTGCCAGGCAATGACGATACCGGCCTGCTAGATGGGTTGGACAGGCGGCAGCAAAGACATGTCATTCAGCGAAATGCAGCGCTTGCAGCAGATGGCCGCCAAGGTCATCTGCCGCCCACCCTGCCGTCGCTCATGTCGGCTCCTTTATCACTAGCTCGTCGACCAGCGGCCAGTTCTACGTAACGCTGAAACCGATGTCAGAGCGGCGGCTGCTGGCCTGGCACGTCGTCGCCAACTTGCGCGAAGAGCTGAAGGCAGTTAGCGGCATCTGGGTCTCGCTGATCGCGGCTCAGGACGCGAGGATCAGCCACTCGTCTCGCTCCATCGGAATATGAGTTCACCCTCTGGAGTGCCGATCTCGACCTGTTGCGGCGGACCGCGCCGCGTGGTCGTGGAGCGGTTGCGCAAGGTGCCCGGCCTCGTCGACCCATGGCATGATCAGGAGGGCGGCGGGCTACAGGCCAACGTGACCATCGACCGCGGAACGGCGGCGCGACTCGGCGTCGATGCTCGGGCGATTACCGGAACCCTCAACGACGTTTACGCGCAGCGCCAAATTTCGACCATCTTCGGGCCGCGCAATCAATACCGGGTCGTGCTCGGCGCCGAACCTCACCTCGCGCTCGGACCCGAACACCTCAGCGAGCTCTACGTTGCGGCAAGGGATGGAAAGCGGGTACCGTTCACGTCGGTCGCGCGCGTCGACACGGCACTCGCGCCGTTGTCGGTCTATCATCAGGGACAGTTCGCAGCCGCCACGATCGGGTTCAGCATCACACCCGAGACGACACTCGCGGCCGTCACGCCACTGATTACGACAGGCCGTCACCGGCATGGCGCTCCCGGAAGAAATCCGGGCGGACTTTACAGGAGATGCCGCGGTTAGCGATCGGTCCGGCGACAATCAGCTCATGCTGCTGCTGGCGGCGCTCGTTGCGATCTATATTCTGCTCGGTATCCTCTACGAAAGCCTACTACACCCGTTGACGATCCTTTCGACCTTGCCACCGGCCGGGCTCCGGGCGCTGATCGCACTGAAATACGCAATACAGATCTGACGCTGATCGCCTTCATCGGCATCATCCTACTGATCGGCATCGTCAAGGAAGAACGGCATTATGCTGGTCGATCAGGCGCTCGAGCTTGAGCATCGCCAAGGCCGTGATCCCCATACGCGATCATTGAGGCGGCGGCGCGCGCGGTTTCCGGCCAATCCTGCATGACGACACTCGCAGCATTGCTCGGCGCCCTGCCGCTGCTGCTTGGAACAGGACCGGGCTCAGGGTTGAGGCGCCCGCTCGGCATCTCCGTCGTCGGCGGACTGCTAGTGTCGCAAGCGCTGACGCTCTACACCACGCCCGCCATCTACCTGGCCCTTGCCCGCCTCGCCGCGCGACGCTACCGCTGGCGGCGTCTGTTATAGAGGGATCGATCGGCGCGGCCCTTCTGCCGGCGCGCAATGGCCTCGTCGATCGGAATCATCTTTCTCCAGCCTCTTCGGCGTCACCGCTCACGCTCGTCCGCGGCCGTTTCCTTCTCGGCTAGTCGCAATCGTTCAACATGTCCCTCGTCGGGTTACGATGAGCCACAAGCTCTCCCCTCCGCAATCAGCTCAATCTGTCCAGTAGGTCCTGACGGGGAACAACTGAACCATGACGATAGTTGGCCTTGGGCACCAATCGCTAGACCGGACAAATCATATGCTTAGCCTATGTCACCTCGAACGTGAGGCTCGTTTGCGGCGGTGATGCGGGCCCCAGGCGTTCGGGGCCACCTCGATCCGTCGGCTAAACTTGTCGTGCATGGCCTGCTCGTTTGTTCCGTCCTGGTCTGCAATGGTGGCGTTCAACAGACGTATCGCGGTATCGCGGACATCGCGAATGCCGTCGCTGATGCCCCTAAGTGGCCGGGTCGGGCTGCGTTGCCTTTTCCGCCATGCAGGCATCGCGATCTGATCCGGTGCACTGCGATCGATCGTGTCGAGTCATGCTTGGCGCCCCTTCTTATGGCCGCCGTTCGATGCCCTTCAGCGTCGCGAATGCTACGACGCTGGACATCATCGCGAGAGTGGCGCCGATCAAGGCAGCGGCGTGAAAATCCGCGACAAGGGTCGCGCCGCTCTGTGCGATCACGCCGCCCGCCACGCGCGGTCGCGATGAGACCACCGGTACGGGCGGATGGCGCTATTGAAACCCGACGTCGGTGGCAGTGTGGCGATCGTCGACGGACGAGAGCACCGCGGGTGGTAAGTGGGGCGACCGCGCCGGCCATGCCGCATGCAATCACCAATATCGCCGGCAATATGCTTGCCCAATAGGTGGCTTGAGGCGTGACACGCACGAAAGCGCAAGCCCAGGCCCGTTACCAGTGGTCCAATCGTGAGCGGCCAGCGTGGGCCCGTGGTCTCGGCGATCCGCCCCATCAAGCGCGATGCCGACCCAATGACCAGGGGGAATGGAAGTAGGGCCATGCCCGCAGCAACGGCGAATAACCACCGGCTTCGATCAGCACATAGGGAAGTAGAACCAGCAGACCGCCCAGTGCGGCATAGAGCAGAAATGTTAGGACGGTCAGCCCGACGAAGGCACGCGAAGCGAACAAGCCGAGCGGCATCATCGCCTCGTCACCGAAGTCGATATTCGAGCAGAAGGAACAGGCCAAGGACCAGCAAACCTAAGATCAGGCCAATCCAAACGGGGCTCGTCATTGCGTGGTTGCTCGACCAAAGCGTTAGCGCCCATGTCAGCATTCCCAAGGCCAAAGTTGCGAGGCAGGCGCCCAGGCGATCTAACGGCTGTCCGTCCTGCGTAGTCTCGTCAACGAAGCACCAGGCAATGGCGATGCCTGCTGCCGCGACAGGCACGTTGAGCCAGAATATGGCCTGCCAACCCACCGCGCCGACAAGCCAGCCGCCGACAGGCGATCGGCAGCACGCATCTTGCCGTGATAGCGCGTGACCGGGATGCGCGCGCGGCCGAGTGCGCCCGCGACCTCATCGACCGCGGTGGTCGTGGCGCAATAGATGATGCCCGGCCGTTGCAGACGCTTGATGCGCCGGGCGGCGGCGCGGAACTTCTCTGAACCAGGCACAATATCGACGGTCAGGCGAAGGTTCTCGCGGTGAGCCGGTGCGACGATCACCCGGGGTTTGTCAGGCGAAGCCGTTCGGCGATGTCCTCCCGGACTCGTGGGGTTGCCGTTGCCGTAAGCGCAAGCGCCGGCGGATTGCCCAGACGTTTGCGGGCGTCGCCGAGGCGCAGGTAGGAGGGCCGGAAGTCGTGCCCCACTCGGAGATGCAGTGGGCCTCGTCGATGCACAGGAGGGCCGGCCGGGCACGTTCAAACAAGGGAGCAGTCGCAGCGGACTCGAGCGTCTCGGGCGTCGGTGAGGACGACCAGGCGGCCGCCCTTTTTGAGCCGCTCAAGCGCCGCCCGGCGCTCGGCGGCGCGGAGCCGGCTGTGAAGCGCGATGACAGGAACGCCACACTCTTCTGAGCGCCAGCTCCTGATCCGCCATGAGGGCAATGAGCGGCGAGATCACGATCGTCGGCCGATCAAGAACCATCGCCGGAACTTGATAGATCAGCGACTTGCCAAAGCCCGTCGGCAGGGCCACCAGCGCGTCGCGTCCGTTCAGAACGGCGAGCATCGCCGATTCCTGCTCGGGCCGCAGGCTCTGGATGCGGAAGGTGCGGCGCGCCGTCTGCCGGCATGCGTTGAGCAGGTTCATAGATTTAGTCTCATTCTTCGAACTCGCACTAGAGTCCTTGACCGAATGAAATGTGGTGCAGATGGGTCAAGTTTTGGAATCTGAAGACACACCTTCACCTCCTCAAACGCGAGATATCGCGGAGGCATTGCGGATCGAACGCCTTGGCAAGCTCTTCCGCGGCGACGTTGGATCAGACGGTGAGTGCCCTTGTAGGGCGATGTCCCCGGAGGGGCCGAGAGACGACGTGGCGAACCAAGCCGTCGTTTGACCGTCGTATGGAATGCGTCGATGAGGGAGCCGAGCCATCGGTTATATTGAGAGGAATTCTACATGACTCGGCGGTCTGCGGCGAAGCCTCGCAGGATTGATGCGTGCTTTCAAAAAGCAAGAAAGCGCGGGCATCGTCGTTCCATGGGCGCTAGGCGCTCAGCTTGAAACCCCGCGAGGGTTGGTCAGGCAGGATGCGCAGGACGAGAAGCGAGGCGCTTCCTCGGCCGTAGTCGGCGCGTTCAAAATTTGAGGTCGAGGAACGCACGCACCATGGCGATGGTGGCCATGGGATTTTCTTCCATGATCCAGTGACCGGAGTCCGGGATCACCCCTTCGCGGACGTTGCTGGCGGCAAAGCGCATGATCTCCGCCATGGTCTTACCGAACGATTTCTCGCCGCCAATAGCCAGCACCGGCATGGTAAGCTCGCCTTTGCAAGGAAGGCCTGGTTGTCTTTGGCATCCTGATCGAAATGCAGCGAACTGCATGAAGCCCGAATGCATCGCGCCTGGCATCGCGTAGAGCTTGGCGTAGTGAATGCGAGCGGCCTCGCTGAACCGGCTGGGCGTGGCAGAGAATTCGTTCCAGAACCGATCGAGATAGATGCGCTCGCGCCCCGCCACGAGCCTCTCCATATCCGGACCGCCAAAGCGGAAGTGCCAGAGCAGAGGATTTTTCAGGATTTCTTCCCATGGCCCAACGCCGGGCAGCGGCGCGTCGATGAGAACAAATCGCGTGGCCCGCTTGGGATACTGCGCGGCAAAAGCGTAGCCGACCATGTTGCCGATATCGTGAGTGACAAGATCCGCGCTGTCGATTGCTAGCGCGTCGAGCACGCCGGCGATGTCGCCGGCTTGCGTTTTCTTGTCGAAGCCGCCGGCAGGCTTAGCGGAAAGACCCATCCCGCGGAGGTCAGGTACGACGACGGTATGATCGCGCGCAAGCTCGGCCGCCATGGGCGCCCACATGTCGTCCGTCTCGCCATAGCCATGGAGCAAGACGACTGCAGGGCCGCGGCCGCCGGAGCGCACATGGATGGTTGTGCCGTTGGTCGCGATGTCCTTCGTGCGGAATTCTGACGGAAACTCGAAGGCGTGCATGGTGATCTCCGATAGTGGTGCCAGTAGTACCGACTGGACTTCTCGATAGTGGGGTGCCGTGGCGCAGGGGAATGCGCTCGCTTGGCCATTGTGAGGCGAGTTCGGCATCTAAGTCGTCTGGCGTTCGGCGAGCACGTCCACAGCGATCCGGTGGGCTTCGTTCGCGGAAGGAATTCCGCAATACATCGCGAGGAGCAGGAGGACCTCCTGAATCTCTTCGGCGCGGCAGCCGTTCTTCACAGCTCCTTGCAGATGGACACGTAGTTCATTGGGGTGAGCGGCCGCCGCCATCATGGCAATCATGACGAGGAGACTTGGTGGCAGGCGGAAGGGCGGAGCGCTCCCAGACATCGCCATAAGCGTAGGCGTTGATGATATGCTGCAGGGGCTTTCCGGATTCGCCGAGCGCGCCCATCCGCTTGTCCACGGCCTCGCGACCAAACATGTCAACGCGGCGCTTCAGTCCGCGGTCGTGGAGATTCTTGCACGTCCATGGTTCACCTCCGCTGCTGTTGAAGGACCGCAGGTTGTTCTCTGCGGACCGCCTGAATAGGATGATCAAGTATGCCATGTTTCATCCATGCTGGATGGTTGCGCCGATGATAGATGCCGCGGTTGTCGGGCTCGGTAGATGGGGCAAGTCGATCGTCGAGTCCGTGCAGGGCAAGAGCAAGCGTCTGCGCTTCGTGCGTGGTGTGTGCAAAGCGCCCGAGCAGCTCGACGCTTTTGCGGCCACGCACGGCCTTGAGGTCGGAGTGGATTTTGCACACGCGATCGCGGATCCGGCCGTGCAAGCCGTCGTGCTTGCAATCCGCACCTACTGCACGTGGATCAGATCATTGCGGTGGCGCGCATCGGGAAACCGCTCCGGTGCGAAAAAGCCGCTCGCTCTTACGCGCAGCGAGGCCGAGCGCGCGGTTGCTGCTTGTCGGGACGCGGGCGTGATCCTTGGCCTCGGCAACAACAAGCGTTGTTTTGCCTGCCATGCGGGAACTCAAGAAGATCGTTGTGAGCGGCGTCCTTGCGCGACATCCTGTATCTGGAGGGTCATTTCTGTAACGAGCATAGCACCCGCGTCGCAGGCGGATGGCGGGATGATCCGGCCCCAAGCTCCTGGCGGGGGATGACCGGTGCGGGTCTGCACATATTGGACGCGTTAGTGAACCTTGCCGGTCCCGTCGCTGAAGTCGACGCGCGGCTCTTCGTGCACAAGCCAGCGCCCGATCCGCGCGATGCGACTGCCGCATTGCTGCAATTCAAGAGTGGCGCCACTGGCCATGAGCCCTGGCATTCGTGTATGAAATATGGTACATGTATGTTATGTGATACAGAGGGCTCATGGGCGATCGCATCCCTCTGGTTTTCTTCCGCGCGAGCGCCGGCGGCGAACCGGTGCGCGAATGGCTGAAGAGACACTGCCGGAGGAAGATCGGCGCGCGGTGGGGCAGGATCTCGAGCGTGTGCAACACCGCTGGCCAGTGGGTATGCCTCTGCGCGCGGCAAGAAGGGCTTGTGGGAGGTGCGCACCAGCCTCGCCAGGCATCAGTATCGCACGGGTGATTTTCTGCTCCCACGATGGAGGAGCTCAGTTGCGCTGAACGCGCTTTCATCAAGAAAACCCAGAAGACGCCGCAGGGCGAACTGGATTTGGCGATGGACCGCAAGAAGGAGATGGAACGATGACCAAAAAGGAGAACCCGCACCACGGGTCCAGCCTCGACTCCTTCCTCAAGGAAGAAGGCGTGCTGGAGCAATTTCGGGCCGCGGCCGTCAAGGGAGGTGATCGCCTGGCAGATTGGCAAGGCGATGAAGGACAAGCTGTCCAAGAACAAGATGGCGGCGCTGATGCGCACCAGCCGCGCGCAGCTCGACCGGCTGCTCGATCCGGAGCAGGGCAACGTAACGCTGGAGACCCTGCATCGCGCGGCGCACGTGCTCGGCCGGGAACTGCGCGTGGAGCTACATGAATAGGGCAGCAGGGTGGCACATCCGGAGGTCTTCGGCAGTGTTACCGTCGGCTTTTGAGGGACTTCGATCTGCCGGCGAGGCAAACGGCATGCCTCTCTTGGTGATCCATTGCTGCCGAAGTTGCGATGTCGCGAACAGTTGTGCTCTCATGATGCGCGTACGCCTAGGCATTTCGTCGCCTGCTCCTGTAATCAGAAAGCCATGAGGCCCTGTCTGACATATCGTTGCTTCCTGACCAGTGTGGCGCCGATTCCGTTCGGGCTTTGTGGTCATGGCGCATTCCTGAGAGCTACCGCACCGTCCTGCTTTCGCTCTTCGGCGATTGGTTTCTCGTCGATTTGCAAGAGCTGCGATTCATACGTTCGACCTTGCCTCAGGCCGGCTTCGTCTCATCGCCAACAGCGAGGTTGAGTTCTTTGTCATGCTCGACGTGGAAGACAGCCGCCGCGAGTGGCTCATAGTCACAGCCTAGTGGAGGCGGTCGAGCAGGCGGGCGTTGCGCCGTTCTTCTTCGCAGTGTTTCGCCTTTCGTACTCCACCCATGCTCGGCGGAGTGTTCGCGCCCTCCAACATCGTGGCGTCGGATTTCGCGGCATATCAAACCGGCACCAGCAAGGCTTTGCGCCAGGTTGCAGGCCTGCCCCTTCGGCAGCCGTGTCATCGCAACACCGGGACTGACAGATGATGGTGGGGGTGCAGTTCCTGACGAGCATGCGGATCGCGTCGCAGGTGTCCTCATGGCGATCAGCTCGAGCCGTATGTCTTCCACGACGGCAGAAAGTGGCCCGTGGCGCGGCTTCCTGGTGAGCGGAATGGGTGCAGCGCTGCGGCACTGTCTCTCAGCTCAAAGCCCGACGTGCGCGATCGACGCCGGACCGGCCGAGGGACCGCTTGCTCGGTTCACGACGCTGGATGTTTGTTGAGGTTCCCTCCCTCGATGCTGCCTAGATCGAGGATGCAGCGCCGCGGGTCTTCGAAGGTCGCGGCGCCCGTTAAGAAATCTGGCAGACAAAAGCGGACACACCGCACCCGGATTATTCAGGATTGTTCTGGGCGTCAGTATGCCTCTACACATGCGTAATAACGGTTCCACCAGTAGCCGCTACCAGTAGTAAAGAGCCTTGCGCTTCAACCAATAGCAATCACCGGCGTACCCATAGTCGTTGTATCCCACAACGATTATGCGCTTGTGATGGCGGAACACATGTTTGTGCTTGAAGACCTGGGCGTGCTTAACGTACGGCGCACCCATACGATAAGAATGGCTCATCGCGCTCGAGGAGCCGCCGGAATCTCCGCCGTGCTTTGCCTCTGCCGACTGGGTGACGCCAGACGTCAGTATGAGCGCGCTGGTGGCTGCAACCCATGCAAGTAGTTTCTTTGCCATCGTAACCTCCATGATCGTTTTGGCGTGATCCATGAGGGTGAGGGTCTATTGCCACGCTGTCGCTCACGCCGCCCGTCAAGATTTTGCGATGAGATACCAGCCAGACTGAAGCGGGCAGGTTAAACATTCTCCGCGCAAAGGAGTTTGGTCTCCGTGCGCCGAAGAGGCGCCATGGAATTGCCGGCCCGGAGTTGCTCATCGGGGGACAACGGCGGAAGGGTCACAGAGCGGGTCTGCTTCTTGGTGGGTTCGGAGCAGGGACGTGAGAGCAATCGTACAAGGCAGGGGAGGCTCACTCGAAACAATGGGAAGTCGTGTCGGTTTGCGTTAGGGGCGTCACCCGGACGGGCGGAAACCCGCATAGAGGGGTTCCGGTCCGCGCGCGCCGGGAATGATAACGCACCTGCCCAAGTTCTGCTTCGCCATAGAGGCAGCACGGACAGATTGATTTGCGGCGGCGGGCCACGACTGTGCGCGGCCTCGTTTGTAATACGTAACT
>ERZ1370068.7121-contig-6059_pt1 | contig 93791 bp, 151 predicted proteins | sample MGYA00561227_ERZ1370068 | MGnify/ENA primary metagenome ERZ1370068 (study PRJEB38410, sample SAMEA6850437) | metagenome | study: Metagenomic assessment of the ecological functions of the soil: analysis of the soil microbiota associated with the... | reverse complement strand
GCGCTTCGTTCAGTTACGTATTGCTTGAAGAGGTCCCCGATCCCAACCTCGAGATTTTCTTTGATGAAATTCTGGGCGCTCAATCACCGAAGAACTCGTCGCTGGTTTGTATGAAAAAGCGTTGCCCGCTCTCCGCGCCGCGTTGGAAACGCACATTGCGGACACAAATCCGCTGACCGATTACCCGTCTGTTCGTTTGTGCCGGTTTTGCGCTGATGGAGGTGGACGACATGATCAAATTCGGCGCGCAAGCGGTCGCCAGTTTGGTTGATCCGAAGTGTCGCGAGCGAATCGGCTCCTGGCTTGGCCTGCTCGAGGATTGCCTGGCTGCCGCGGGCGGTCTGGCGGGAACGCAGACACCCAGCGGCAAAAGATTGACCGTCGCTACTCGGCCAAACCGTACGAATATGACCGCCAGCCGCGACGCGATGAACGGTTTCCGGATCCCTACAACATGGGCGTAAACGCGGAGGTTTTCTCTATGACGAAAAATTTCCGCCGCAGCCCAAGACGCTGATGATGTTCTACAAACGTCTGCGCGAAATTGACGTGCCGGAAATGATGGCGAGCATCATCACGGAGACGCCCGACAAACCATGGGATTATTACCGCGACATGACGCGCCAGCTTTGGGACGAAGCTCGCCACGCCATGATGGGCGAAGTCGGGTTCGTCAATCTCGGCATTGATTGGCGCAAAGTGCATGATCAATTTCACCTGGTCGCTCGCGCTGAATACGCAGCTCAAGCCGATCGAACGGCACGCCGTGCTTTACTTCATCGAGCAGGGCCTCATGCCCAGAAACGGAAAACGCTTCGAATGGGAGGTCGGCGCAGGCCTCCGCACAATCCTCTGTCCGCCCTGTTTCAGGATTACGATTGGGCGGATGAAGTGCTGCACGCCCGAGATCGGCCGCGACTGGTATTTGAAGGAATTCGACGATCCACGAACCGCGGTGCAGCTACGGCGACAAATGCTGGTCGCGGATCTTGATGGGCTGGGCCAAGTGGCGCGAAGAAGGCCTGACGCAACACCGCAATTGGTGGCCGGACGTTTATCGTGACGCGTGCCGGCACTGGGGCATCGAGCCAGACCCGGAGGTCCTGGCCTACTCGACTTCTTACGAAAATGTTCGGGCCGACTTGAAAGCCATCTCCGCTTCAGCGTAGAGGCGGAGAAGCGGCTCGCGGAGACGCTCAGCCCCGCAGGGCGAGTGCGCGCCCGTCGGGGAAGGTGGTGGCGCCTGGCGAGTCGGGCCCAATCGCAAACCTTTCCAACCTGCCTTCGTTTGATAATGTCTGCCCCGTGAACGATGCCTCGGCTAAGTCCGACAGACTGTTAGCACGAACAATTTGAACCCGAAAATGCGCAAAGGATCGTTTCTCTCTTGGACTGTGGATCAGCGTTGTCGCAACGCCAACGAAGCTCTCCGCCGCTGCCTTTCTCCCCGCCTTGCCCAACGGGTGGCGGCGGGCGACACGACCGCGACTTCGACAGTTCTCTGGACTCACAGCACCAACGTGGGAAATGTGACTTTCGATTATTCGACTAACTCAAATTTCGCCAACCTCACCGGGAGCGTTGTGGCGAATGTGACGGATGCTTTGCTTCCGGTGAAAGTTGAGCTCAACGATCTCACGCCGGGCACCCGTTATTATTACCGCGTGACCGACGCGGGGGAACTCATTGGCTGGCATCCTTCCGCATGCCAGCCCAGGCGGGCGACTCGTCGAGGTTTGCGTTTCGGAGTTTCGGGGGATTGGCGCGGTGAACTGGCGCCCCTATCGCTTCCATAGCCAACGCCGCTGGCCGGGATTTGGAGTTCTTCGTGGCGACTTGGCGATACGATCTACGCGGACTTCCGATCACCTGCCGTTCCGGTGGCCCAGGCCCGGTCGTTGGCGGAATTTCGCGCGAAGCACAACGAAGTCTATTCGGCGCGTTTCGGCATGAACACCTTCGCCGAGTTACGCTCCACGACCTCCATTTTTGCCATGATCGATGACCATCAGAGGTAGCCAACGACTTTGCCGGCGGAGCGCCTCCGTCCTCGGACCCGCGGGTCGACAACACGGGGTCCTTCATCAACGAAACAGCGCTCTATCGCACGGCGCTCCAGGCGTTCCACGAATACAATCCGATCCGCGGCGTAACTTACGAGACCCCAACCAACTGCTCACGCACGGGAAGCCTACAATTGTATCGCACTCAAACCTACGGGAGCGACGCGCGCGATTTTCCTGCTGGACGCGCGCTCTTTTCGCGACCGCCGAACTCACGCCGGTGACAAATCCGTTCGACACTGCCGAGATCAACGCCTTCAACTCGCGGTCCTTTGGAGATCGATCCGGCGACCGGCAAGCCGCTGCCGCACCGAACGATGCTAAGCGCGCCACAACTCGCCGATCTTAAAGCAGACTTATTAACCGCCAAAACAAACGGGCGTAGTTTGGAAATTCGTCATGGTTCCTGAACCGATCGAAAACCTGGCTTCGCAGACGCTCAGGATCGCTTCGAAGGCTACTCCGCGGAGCGAACCGATCTCCTGCGCTTCATCAAAGACAACAACATTAGTAACGTCGTTTTCGTCAGCGCGGACATTCACGGCACGGTCGTGAATAACGTCGCCTTCCAACTCGCTCTGGGACAGCCGCAGATTCCCATCGCCGCATTCGAGGTGGTTACCGGATCGGTGGCATACGACAAACCTTTTGGTCCGACAATTTTCGATCTCGCCGAAAACATCCCCATCGCCGGATCCGATGTCCTGACCTTGTTGCTGAACAACGTGGGTCTGACGAATCGAGCTGCCTTCGACAGCCTGCCTCGCCAAGAGCGGGACGACAAGTTCAAGACGCTGCTGGATACCCTACTTGTCGCGATGGGTTACGACGCTACCGGGCTTGGCGGGTCGGGCATTAACGCGACCTTGCGGCAAGGCGGTTACGTTGCCGTGCATACCTTCGGTTGGACCGAATTCGAGATTATTCCGGATTCTCGCGAGTCCTGACCGTCACCACTTATGGGACCGCTCCCTACGGCGTCGCCGAGGTAAATCCTTCGATCACGAACCGAACTCCGGAGATCGTCAGCCAGTTCAGCGTGACGCCGGTATTCGAGCCTATCGTTTTGAGTATTGAACTGGTGGAGAACGAGTTTGATCGTTTCGTGGCCGGCAGCGGCACAAAGGATTCATTCTCGAACAAACCGACAGTTTAACCAGCCCGGCCCAATGGACTTCAGCTCACAGCGGTTCCTTCGACCCCTGGTGATCGAATTGTTGTGCGCCTCAGCGAATCGAACCGAAGCACGTTTACCGCTTGAGAAGATTTCCCTGACGCCGAGCGACAAATGGATCGAATCGATGCATTGAACTTTGACGCTACGACATTAGATTGACCTCCATAGATGCAAAGTGCTAGATTGTTGTTGTTGGCGTGCTTAGGCTCGTCGGTCCTCATCTCCTCCCCTCTCTGCGTCATGGCACAGTTCTTACCCTCTGACGTGGGAACGACTGTAATGGCTTTCAGGATGACTTCGAAGGGACAACGTTGAATCCAAATTGGCAGGTCGTTGGGCAAAGCGCATTTTCTCTCGGGGATGGGATGCTGCACGCGACTACAGTTGGAGGCGACCCGAATCATCTGCTGTATGAACTGCCCGGGTATGACGGCACGGTGCAGGAGTGCTGGCGCGGATTCAGGTGACCAATTTCGGGACCGGTGATCCGTCTCGCGCGGGCGTGAGCACGGTCGTGGATCGAACACCAGCCAAGGCATCAATCTTCTCTTTCGTGACGAACCAAATCCTGGTGACCGGCATCTTGCGTTTTCTCGACGACCTGCGTGCCTGGGGCGAGTCAACTGGTAATTGCCTGGGAGAACGATCGCGTAGCTGCTGGCTGCGTTTGCGGCATGAGCCAAACGCTAACCAGGGTTCCCTGGACGTATTCGGAAAGATATGGCTCGCGGACGGTAGTCAGTCGGAACCGACAACCTGGCAGTTCGCTGATCAATACTCCCACGGCGATCGACGCGAACTGGATTTGCGGGCATTACCGCCACAAGCAGCGCGGCACCGCCGAAGTGGACGTGGATTACATCTTGATCAAAGCAACCGGATTGCCCGCGATCCTGGTTTCTCCAAACGCCTTTTGTTCAAGTGCCTGTAACGATCAGCGCTCAGCCGCAGAACCAGACCATCGATGAAGGCGCTCCAGTGACATTCAGCGTCACCGCCGCAGGGAACCCGGCGCCGACGTTCCAATGGTTCCGAAACGATGCCTGATTCCTGGGGCGACCAACTCGAGATTACTTGATGTCCAGCGGCGGTCTGGCTGATAGCGGAGCCAGCTTCCAGATTGATTGCGCAAAATATTGTGAGCAATGCCATGCGCTCGGTCAACTAGCTCGAACGCTGTTCTGACGGTGCGGCCGGACCTTACCCCGCCCATGCTTCTCAACGCCACTTCGCTCGGTCTTTCCCAAGTGCGAATTCCGTTTTCGGAGCGAAGTCAGTCCCGCTACGGCGACGAACCTGTCAAACTACGCGTTGACCGACAGCGCCGGAATCGTGGAGATTGTCAGTGCGGCTCTCGACAGTTCGCAAACGAACGTAATTTTGAATGTGGCCCCGCTCGAACAGGGGGATGGAATACACGCTCAGCGTCAGTCACATCACCGATCTCAGCCAGTGCGGCCAACCAGATCGCAGCCAATGCGAGCACCCGCTTTACCGCCTTGTCCTTTACGCCCTCTGCCATTGGAGATCCGCAACTTCCCGGCAGTGTTGTCGCTGTCCCAGGTGGTCTCGACATCGTGGCGGGCGGCAGCGGCCTGAGTGGCAATGCGGATCAAGTTGCCAGTTGAGTTATCAAGGACGCACGGGCGATTTTGACGTGAAGGTGCGGGTGGCGGCGCTGTCGCTGGCCGATCCGTGGTCGGTGGCGGGTTTGGTCGCGCGGGAGAGTCTCGACGCCGGAGCGGCGTTCGCGGGAGTTCTCACCAGTCCGAGCATCAGTGGCTCGTTCTTTCTATCGCGCGCGAAGCACAATGCGCCCTCAGCGTCGGCGGGATCGTTCCCGGTCAATTACCCGAACACCTGGCTTCGTCTTCGGCGAACGGGCAACACGCTGGTGGGCTACGGCGGCATGGACGGACAAACGCTGGACACAGTTGGGCACGGCGACCGTGCCTGCTGCCCGGAACGGTTCTCCTGGCTTCGTTGTGTCGAGCCACAACACGAATCAAACAACGACAGCCTCGTTCCGGGATTTTCGGAAGTGACGGAGGTGCCGTCTGCCGACACAGGCAGGTGGCGTTCGAGCCGCGTCGGGCAATCGAGCCGGCTGACGAGCCTGGTCGTTCTCGGAAATCATGTATCATCCCCGGAACGAGCGGATGGCAGAAGCTGGAGTTCGCTGAGATCTTTAACACCTTGGGCACGCCTGAAGATATCAGCGGCTATCGGCTATCTGGCGATGTCGATTACATCTTTCCGCCAGCGCACAGTGCTTCCGGGCGGCGGGTTTGTGTCGTGGCGCGAAGCCCCTCCGATCTGGCGAGTGTTTACGGGCTGGGCGGAGTTCTCGGCCCGTTTAATCAAACGAACAACCTGCCCAACGACCACGGCGACGATTCGATTGCGCAATCCGGTTGGCGCTGTCTTCCTCGGAGGTGCAGTATAGCAGCGACCCTCCTTGGCCGGTGGCGGCAGATGGTGCGGGGCATTCGCTGGTGCTGGCACATGCCTCGTGCGGCGAGAATGACCCTCGCGCCTGGGCGGCCAGCGATGCTATTGGGGGATCGCCTGGGCGAGTCGATCCCGTCACGCCCAGCCTGCTCCGGGGCGTTCTCATCAATCGAATTCCTCGCGCACACGGATGAACCTGAATTGGACTTACATCGAGCTCTGCAATCACAGCAACAACCCGGTTGATATCTCTGGTTGCGTGCTACACGGATGACCTGTCGACGAACAAGTTTGTCATCCCGCAAAACGCTCCTGATTCCTCGCGCGGTTTTGTTGCCTTTACTCAAATAGACATGCACTTTTCTTTGCATGCCGCCGGGGAGACGGTTTATCTCAAAGATCCCGCCGGAACCGCGAGTGCTCGACGCGGTGCGCTTCGGTGGACAGGAACGCGGCGTCTCTGATGGGGCGTCATCCGGACGGGGCGGACCAGTTCTACCGGTTGCAGACCAAGACGCCGGGGTCTCCGAATCAGCGCCATTCGCATCAGCGACGTCGTCATCAACGAGCTGATGACGCTCCTATTTCCGGCGATGCGGACGATCAGTGCGTGGAGCTTTACAACCGGACTGCCGCCGCCGGTGGACTTGAGCGGGTGGCGCTTGGAGGACGGCATCAGTTTCATTTTTCCGGCCCCGACGACCCTGCCGGCAAATGGCTATCTGGTGATCGCTGAAGAACGCCGCGCGAATGCTGACCAATTATGCGAATTTGACGGCGGCCAATACGTTGGGCGATTTCAGCGGCAAGTTGTCCGCCGCAGGCGAACGGATTGCCTTGAGCAGGCCGGATGCGATTGTCGCCACCAACAGCCTGGGAGTTGTGGAGACGAACGTCATCCACATCACCGTGGATGAGGTCAGCTACCAAAACGGCGGGCGTTGGAGCCGCTGGTCGCACGGAGGCGGCAGCAGCCTGGAACGGATCGACCTCCCGGGCTGATGGCCGATTGGCGGCCAATTGGGCCGACAGCGACGAAACAAAGAAGGCCACTGGACGTCTGTCTCCTTCACTGGAAAACTGGATAACGGCAGCGTCTCCGCGTGATCAACTCCAGGTGCTCTTACAAGGGAGTGGAGAATGTTTGATTGACGATGTGCAAGTCCTGAACGCCCAGGGAGTGAACCAGATTGCCAACTCCACTTTTGAGGCCAACACCGGCGGTTGGACTGCCGAAGGCACGGAAGATCAATCCGGCTGGGAGTCGGCCGAAGGGTTCAACAGCGCGCATTGCTATCACATTCGGGCCGTGGATCGCGGAGACAACGAGGTCAACCGCGTGCGTCTCCCCTGGTATCCGTGCTACCCATCAACAGCACCGCAACGATTCAAGCGAAAGTCCGCTGGTTGAAGGGGGAGCCGAATGTGCTCTTCCGTCTGCGCGGCAACTGGCTGGAAGCCGTGGGCCATGGAACTACCCACCATCCTCGGCACACCCGGCCTGCCCAACAGCCGCGCTGTGCCGAACGCGCCACCGGCAATTTTCGGACCTCGCGCACAGGCCGCACTCTGCCGACCGGCAACCAACCCGTTAGTCGTGACCGCGCGCGTTTCGGACCCGGATGGGGTTTCTGGCGTGGTGCTGAAATATCGCCTTGATCCAAGCGCCAGCTATTCGAGCGTTCCAATGTTAGACGACGGAACGGGAGGCGATGCGATAGCCGGTGACGGTGTTTATAGCGCAACGATTCCGGGCCAGAACGTAGGAACGCTGGTCGCCTTTCTAGTGCAAGCTGCTGATGGTGCTGCGCCGCCAAACAGCGCCACTTTTCCCGAATGATGCCCCAACCCGCGAATGCCTCGTGCTTTTCGGTGAGACCACGCCCGCCGGCAACTTGCCCGTTTATCGGATTTGGATGACTCAAGCGACCTTCAATACCTGGGCGGGTCGCAATAAGCTGAACAACACGCCTCTGGACGTGACGTTCGTGCTGTGGCGACCAACGCGTCATCTACAACACGTTAAAGCCCTAGTATGCCGGGCAGCCCTTAACATTGCGCCCGGTTACAGCACGCCGTCCGGGAATCGTTGCGGTTACAGCATCACTTTCCCCAGCGGACGATCGGTTTCCTTGGCAACAATGATCTCGTGCTGGATCGGCCTGGCGGCCACGGCAACGAGAGCACTGCTGATGCAGAGCAGATGGGGTATTGGATCGCGAACAAGATTGGACTTCCTTACAGCAATCGATACACGATTCGGCTGCACGTCAATGGAGTTACCGACATGGATCGCGGCGGTGTTTTGAGGCTGTCAATCAACCGGCCGGCGATTTCGTTCCGAGCCCGGTCTCCCGACGACAGCAATGGTGACTTTATAAGATTGAACGCGCGTTCAGATTTAACGACGGCGGGCTTGATCTCCGGATACCGAGCCGCGGCTGGAAAATTACACGACGACCGGCGGAGTAAAAAACGGCTCGTTACCGTTGGAACTGGATCAAACGCAGCACCGACGCGATCAACGATTGCACCAACATCTTTAACCTGGTGGATGCGGTGAACGCCACCAGTCCCCGAGCCTTACACTTCGCAAACGGAGGCGCTGGTGGACCTGGAGGAGTGGATGGGGCTTCTCGCAGTGGAGCACATCATCGTCAATTTCGATGCCTATGGGCACGAGATCGGAAAGAATATGTATGCCTGCAAACCTGCCCAGGGCAAATGGCAATTGTAGCATGTTCGATCTCGACTGGCTCATGTTGACGGCGATCAATTACCGGAGCGACTTCGGGCCCAGTGGCGCCCCATTGTTTGATGCGGAGGACCCCAAGATCATGCGCATGTACAATCATCCGCCTTTCCGGCGGGCCTACTTCCGGACCATCAGCGAAAGCCGTTCGACGGTCCATTGGTGAGCGCAAACTGCGATCCGGTTATGGACGCGAAATGCCAATCCCTCGTCGCCAACGGGTGTTTCTGTGTGACGGCCAGGTGCTGACCAGTCCGACGGCGGTTAAGAACTGGTTCCGCCTGCGTCGCGCGGCCCTAGTCACACGTCAATCTCCGTGGCCGCGGACTTTGCTATCACCAGCAACAATGGAAATGATTTCGCCGACGAATGCGAATCCCGTGACGCTCGTTGGCAGCAGCCCCGATTGAGGTTAAGGGCTACTTTTGTCAATGGCCAGGAATACCCGGTCGTGTGGACCGGCGATAACCAACTGGTCCATGCAGCTTACGCTTTCATCTGGCCTGAACGACCTCACCCTTCAGGCCTTCGACGCGTCCGGCAACCCGCTCGCAAACGATACCGGCCGCATTCGAGAGACGTTCAATGGCCAGTCAGGATCGCCCGCCAGGCCAGGTGCTGATCAACGAATGGATGGCGGCCAACACAGAGCACGCTAGTCAATCCGGCGACGTCCCACTTTGATGACTGGTTTGAACTGTCAATCCCAATGATTTCGCGGTGGACCTTACCGGTTATTCGCTTGCCGACAGCTCTGACAAACAGCAGCGCCCGTTGGCCCGTTCCCGCCAGCACGAGCATTCCCGCCTCATAGCTTTCTTCTCGTATGGGCAGACGGCGCACCCGGCCAAAACAACGAGACGGGCAGCGATTGTACACGCGGCCTTCCAAACTCAGCAAAGCTGGCGTGAACCACCGACTCTTTGCGCTCAATGGCATCCTGGTCGACTCCGGTGAATTACGGCGTGCAGACTAACAATGTCAGCCAGGGCCGCTGGCCGGATGGCAGCTCGACCGTGATTTTCATGTCCGCCCCGACACCGCGCGCGCCGAATCTTGAATCCAGGCACGTCGCCAGAGATTCAGCTTGTCCAGGCAAGCTTGAGCGCTAATGGGTTGATCATCGCTTGGCGGATCTGAGATCTGGCCGGACTTACCGCGTCCAGGTTCAAGAAGATCTCAACGCCACATCGTGGACGGATTTGGCGGAAATCACAGCGACCAGTTCTATCAGCTCACGCACGAACCCGATCGACGGCGCGCCACATCTTTTTCTGAATTCAACTCGTCGGTGAGCTTGATTGCAACCTGATGTTTTGGATGGAGCAGTCGTTGCAGCCTTTTCACGCGAGCGGAAATACATTGGTGCAATGGTCAGTCATGCGCTGGGCATCTGCTCACTGCTCGTGCTTTCTCCAGCACCCGCCGTCACGCTTCATCTAGCCGGCTTTGGTCAGTTCTGTTAAAACGAAAGGCATAATGAAATTATTTTCACGCAGAAGAATCTTAAGCGCAGGGAGCATGCTAGCGGCAACCGCAGGCAGTCCGGACTTTCGCGCGCCTGCTTTAGTCCGGGCGGCACAAGAGAAATCCACTCCCAGATTAAAGGTGTTGATCACAGGTGGCCATCCAGGCGATCCGGAATACGGCTGCGGCGGTACGATCTGCGTCTCTCACCGAACTGGGCCATGAAGCCGTCCTCTGCATACTAAACCAGGAGAGCCAGCTCGAATCGGCGGCGCGGATGACCGGTTATCGTGTCGAGGAGGCGAAGAAAGCCTCTGAGATTCTGAAGGCGCGCCCTGCGTACGTTGGGCAGATCGACGGCAACGCGGTCGTCGATCAGTCACATTATGATCCAGTTCCGGGAAATCTTCGAAAAGAGAATCCAAGCGTTGTTTTTACCCACTGGCCGATTGATAACCACGCGGATCATCGTGCCATATCAATGTTGGTGTATGACGCATGGCTGCACATGCGAAAGAAGTTTTCACTGTATCTATTACGAGGTCTCGAATGGAGAGGATACACAGCAGTTCGCCCCGAGCGACTACGTGGACATTTCCGCGAGCGAGCCGAAGAAGCGTCTGGCTTGCTATGCGCACGCCACACAGGCTCCAGACAAGTTTTACGCGCTACAAGACGCAGTTGCACGTTGGCGCGGCATGAGAGCGGCCACACTCGTGCCGAGGCATTCATCAGACACGTTCAAAGTCCTCGCTTCGCGCCTGCCCGTCTAATCGTGCCAAGAATCAACACTCCTTCCGGCTAACTACGCTCCTGTCTCGTTTGTTGCGCTTCTCGAGGAACGCGCGGAAATGTCGCTTCGGATGATATTGCTGCAGACAGCGGCAAATGATATTCTCGAGTCGAGTCAATAAAGCGAAATCATGGACCGATCTGACCGATTTGCTTAAATCGTTCCGTATATCCGTGCGCTGCCAACGCGTGAGCGCCGACGAGAAAGAAACTCAACTCTGTGGGCGTTGAATTCTGCTAATAGATCTACTGAAGTCTTGGCTCATCGGTCGCGATTCGGTTGCCAAGCGAGGCAGAAGCAGGGTCAGCTCCCACACCGCAGTGATCCGTTCTGCGGCGGTCGCTGTATCCCAGTAAGAGTCCTCATCGACCGGCGCTCCCGGGCGAATAATTCAGGTGGTAACATCCTTTCGATGAGGAGCACTGGTTCATACAATTTATTATAGCTTATTCCAAAAAATGTTCCTCTTAAATCGAGGTTTACTTCCGGATTGTAATCCGGTTCGCCGTACAGACGTTACCGCGGCTCCACCGACGACCGGCAATCGCCTCGCGTCTTCGGCCGACACGGGAGTTATACGCGCCTGTCGGTTCTCATGAGCCGGTCAACGCTGCCAAAACTCATGCTATGAACTGCTGGCCGTGCGGTGGTCCGGTGGTTCGAGCGGGGTGAACACGGCGCGATTGGCCGGCATGGTGGTGAAACCTTCACTGTAGAGCTGAGGCCCACCCCCACTGGAGTTGATCTCCTTCTTGAGTCAATTTTTCGATCCCCTGGTAGATCGGCATGATCCGGCTCATCTCCTCGCGGATTGCTTTGAGTATCGTTGAACGGAAAAAGCTTGTCGCCGTTGGGCATCGACTTTACGCCCGATCAGCGTCGGAATTTCCCACTCAGGCAACGTCTCGCCGATTTTGATGACCGGGAATTTCCGGTGTAAAGCTGAATCCTTCTTTCAGTGCTCGTCGAGATGCCGCCGGTGCGTTGTTCGTAGCGCGTTTGCCCCGGCAAAGATGATCACCGCGCCTTTGGCGTCGAGACAGCATTGAATTGTTGAGCACGATATCCTGATGCACGCGCACGGGAACTTGCACGAGCGCTTCGCTGACATACTTCGGATCGGGCATGGTTTCCGAGCAGGTTGCCGCCGATTGCATAAAGAAATTTGATCTCGCCGTTGTGCGCCGCCTCGATCATCTGCGGTCCCTTGAGTCCCGGGATTGGACGGCACCGGGTGATGCCACAGATTGGAAAAGCGTCTGCGCGGTGTCGGCGTTGACGGAAAACCGCCGGGAAATTTATCCGGCTCGGCGCCGCACTCACCGCCGCCTTGCACGCCGCTGTGGCCGCGGATCGGCATGATGCCGCACTTTTCCCGGCCCAACATGCCGCGCGCCAGGCGCGAGATTGACGACCGCCTTGACGTTGTCGACGCCGAATTCATGCTGCGTCAGGCCCATGCTGTACACGATCACGGCGGTGCGCGCTTGGCCGTATAAGAGCTGCGAAATCGTTGCATATCGGCGCGCGTCAGGCCCGGAGCGCTGCTCGAGCATTTCCCAGGCTTGTGTTGATCGAGCGCGGCTCTCAATTTGGTCGAAGAGCGCGGTGTGTTTGTCGATGAACTCGCGATTCAGCTGATCGTTGGCAATCAACGTTTTGCATCACACCGTTGATAAACGCGATGTCGCCGCCGACCCGCGACTCTGAAAAAAATCGTCCAGCAGTTTGGTGTCGAACACCGCGCTGCTGCACGACCGATGGCACGCCGTAGCGCTGCGGGCCATACTCGCGCATCGGGATCCGACCACGACGATGCGCGTGCCGGCCTTCTTGGCATAGTGCATGTACTTGGTCGTAACCGGCTGATTGGTGGCGAGGTCGGAGCCGAAGATGACGAGCAAATCCGTGCCGATGAAATCCGGAGAGAGAGCAGGTCGGGGCGCCGCATGCCCGAGGGTCGATTTCAAGCCGGAGACGCTGGCGGCGTGACATAAGCGCGAGCACAGGTCGACGTTGTTGGTGCCGAGCACGCGCGTGCGAGTTTTGAAAGACGTAATAGACTTCGTTGGTGAGTCCGCTCGAAGTTGCGAAGAAGGCCATCTGATGGGGCGCCGTGTCATGAATCGATTTGCCGATCGATGTCAGTGCGTCGTCGCCAGGACACGCGTGAAAACCCCGTGCGCCCTTGGTGGCGAATCATCGGGATGGACAGGCGGCCCAGCGAGCGCAGCTTGCTCTGGCTCCATGCTTCTCAGCCGGCTCACATCGTTCATGACGCGACAGGTCGAGCGCGCGCCAGTAGTATTGAGCTTGAGCAACTTGAGCCGCGTCATGCACAGATGCACGCCGATCGAGCACGTTATCGCGCAGACCGTACGGGCCGAGCGAGCAGCCGTCGCACACGCCGTGATTGAGAATATTCCAGGCGTAGGCGCAGTTCGTTGCGGTTTTCCCAGAGAACGCCGAGCATCTCGCGGTAGTGTTTCGGCTTGGTCTGACCGACCAAGCCGAAGGCCATCGAGGCGCGAAAGCAAGGGTATCGTTGGATTTAACGGTGGGGCATGAGTCGTTAGGTTCCGGTCGCAAGTTTTCTTTGTCTGTCGCAGTTCGTCGAGCACGTCGGCGAACGCTTCAGAGCTGGCTTTTTGAGATCGCCGTTTTGTACAAAGCATAGCGCTGATGCGATGGCCAGCCAAGCCATTCGTTCGTCGTGACGACGCCCGCCTCCGGCGCTTTTTTCCCCGCACCGGTTCAGGCACGAGTGATTGCTCCCGCAAAGTGCGCTGTCGCATGATTTCCGTCATTTGCACCGGCACGCCGCGGTATTTTTGCGACAAAAAATCCAGGTAAGCCGTGAGCACGGCTTTTTCTTCGTCGGATGCGCAGGGCAGATGGCACAAAACCGTTCGCTCGGCGAAACTAATGGAGAGCCAATCCTTGAGTGAAATTTTTACGCCGATAAGATCGAGCTTCATGCGCATATGAAGCGGCAACCGGCTCAAGGTCGGATAATACTCAGCTTCGTGGCAGAAACGGTGAAACATGGTCTTGGTGATTTGCCTTTTGGCCCCGCGATGACGCTATTTTCCCTATGATGTGTGACAAGTCAACCGCAATAAAGACGGCGCCGCGCTGCATAATGCACCATCAGGCTGCAGTAACAACGAGGAGGATCCTATGCGCATAGGTATTCAAGGGCATTTATGCCTCCTGAGCAAAGTGAAGGAAAAGAATTTCTGTCTCGCCCGATGGGTTGCAAAGGGATCGAGTTTTTAGCTTCCGTGCGCTGCAAACCGGGCGAGGGCGCGACCTGACGTGCATCGTCACTAAAGTGCAGGAAGAGGCATTTATCGCGCTCAAGCGGAGACGGTACGGGATTATCCTGGACGGCAAGCGCATCAAAGATGCCGGAAGGAACCATTGTCCGGGTCGGCCCGACGGTCTGGCGGGCGGCTGGGAAACGACTCAAAATCAGACGTTGTCTTTATGGTTTTGGGCGCCGTCCCGCCGAAGAACTTTCCCCTGGGCGGACGGACCCTTTTGGGCGACGGGATTCCCAATCGAAGAAAGGTACCGCGTTGGAAGAAAGCGTGAAAGAAATCGGCCGTGCAGAGTGTTGAGCCGAAAAATGTGTCGCTTTGGCGGCACATCGGGCTTGAGAATCTTAGGTAAGAGGAACATCGTGTCTCCCATACAATCGGATCGGTCACATCCGCGACGGCTTTAATGCGCCGCCGCAGCCCAAACCCTAATCCATAGAACATTATGCAATACGATCCACGTCCATCGACTTCCCCGCCGTCAAAGATTGAGCCGACCGGGTTTTTTACCGGTATATGCAATTGCGGCCGATTATCGGCAGGTGTAGTGGGTGGATACGATCGCCTACCTTCGCGCTGACCTGGCTGTGACTACTCTTCTTTCGTCGCCAGGACTTCGACTGAGCAAGGCGGGGCGGCGGAGGATGCTTTCACCCAATATTTGTAGTTCCACCGACGGTTTGATCGGCGAGTCTCTTGCTCGGCTCGCTCGGTACGGTGATCGGCGGATTTTTCGCCGCTTATAAGCGCCGGCACATTGGAAATGAAACACACGGTGCGCTGGTTGGCATGGGTTCGATCGTTCTTGGACTGGTTCTGCAAGGGTGGGGATCGGACGACAGCGTGACCCGGAGTGGTTCATGGCGTTGTCTTTTGCAGCCGCGATACCTGCCGGGGCGGATCGGCGGCTTTTTCGCGGAGATGGTCAAGAACGCTATGGGCGGCGGCCGTCCGGTAGGTGGTGGAGGCTGGCCGCCATCGAGGTAAAGGCTTGCATGCCGAGATAGAAGAAAACCACATCTCAGTTGCGTGTAGACATCACAGTAGCGTTGGCCTTATTGATGATCGCGAAGGCCGGTCGCCCGGCAAGACCCAATCCACAGGTGTGTTTCTGTTTGGGTGATCGGTGGCGTTCGTGGTCTTCTCGGAACAACATCGGGCAAGGGCCAGGATTGGTACAAAGCAAATGCGCCTGAGAGCTGTAAGGCCGAGTTTTGCTTTCCAAGGCAAAGCGGCCCGGGGTGGCGCTGACCCGCCCCACGCCGCCGCGATGCGCCTAGCTGCCGGCGCGCCCAAGCGACCAAGATTCACGGAGGCCATCGGTCGGCGCGCGCGCCTGCAGTCCCGGACGACGCCGCGTGATTTTCGGCTCAACCGCATGGTCGTATAAGAGATTTTAAGTTTTCTGCTTATACGCGAGCAGCTGTAAGCTGGGGTGGCAAATTTTCGAGGCTCAAAAAATAGGAATTCAGAGTTATCTCGACAGCCGCGCAGTGAGTAATTGTGTTGACTCAAGAAAGTGCGTGATGGCTAGAGTTCGCGATAGATGAGTTTTGGTAAGCCTGCTGAACAAGTCGATTTAGTGCCGCCAAATTCTGCAAGAAACTGGATTGACCGCAGGACTCATGGAGAAGCTAGGATCGGTGACGCGCGACAGCATCTGGATATCGGCGCGCGATTCGTTCTGATTACGCTCAGATTCTTCGCCTCTCAGTCGGACAATCATATTGCCAACCTTAGCGAGGCTGGAGCGCGAGCAAGGGTTCTTGTTGGCGCAATTCACTCCCGAGCAAACCGCTCAGATCGCCGAGGATCTGGGCACGATGGTGGCGCTCGTCGATGATCAGGTCGTCGGGTTCTTGTGCGCGTTTCGGAAGGAGTTTCCGACCGGTTCGCCGGTAATCGCCAAGATGCTCGAAGCCTATGATCGGCTAAACTTCGAGGATCGCCCGCTCCGCGTCTTTAACAGTTACATTTACGGTCCCGTTTGCATCGGCCGCGGATATCGCGGGCGTGGTTTATTGCGCGGGCTTTATGAAGCGCAGAAAAAAGATTTGGCCGGACAATTCGAGATCGGGGTCGCGTTCGTTTCGCGCAGCAATCCGCATTCATTGAGCGCGCATGTCGCTGGCCTTGGGATGAGCGAAGCAGGCGATTTCGAGGTCAAGGGCAATGTCTACGCGACTCTTGCTTTCCGCGTGCCGGTAAAGTCAAAATAGTTCCAGCATTAGAACGGCTTTGGGTGCTTGCAGATTCGGTTTGGGTTCCATAGTATTAAACTCCATCAGAGTTCGCTGGCTGTATTTGCAGATCAAATCGAAAGGAAAGATTGAACATGGATGCTGATGCAAAAAAACCGCGTTGCGCATGATTCCGTACGGAATCTATGTGCTCACTTCCGAAGGCAAAGACGGCAAGGTCGCGGCGTCAACCGTGAACTGGGTGACTGCAGACGGCGTTTCCAGCCGCCGCTGGTAGTCGTGGGCGTGAAAGCCGATTCCGGGGCGCACGCAATCATCAAAGACTCGAAAGTGTTCGCCCTCAATATTCTTGGTAAGGATCAGAAAGGGCAGGCGTTTACTTTCTTCAAGCCGCTCGAGCGCGAAGGCAACACAATCGGCGGCGAGCCGTTTCGCAAAGGCAGTCTGGGCGCGCCGATCTTGGAAAAGGCACCGGCCTACGTCGAGTGTCAACTGGTCGATACGATCGAAAAGGGCGATCACTCGATCTTCGTCGGCGAGGTGAAAGATGCCGGCGTCGCAACGCAGCCGTCGGGCCGACCTGACGACGCGATTCTGGCGATGCGCGATTTAGGGCGATAAAGTTTTCTATGGCGGATAGAGGCATGGTTTGAACGCAGCGCCTTGCGCTTGGCGTCTGGCCTCTTGGGTTTAATACCAGACGCGGGGCTTCGGGACGCAAAACAGTCGGAAGGGAGAAAAACAATGGCTAAGATCCGGCATATCGCATATCGCGCAAACCGACGTCGATGCGATGGCGAAATTTTTGTCGATGCCATGGGCATGAAGCTGATCCAGAAGCGCAAGAACAACGCCATCGATCTGAGCGATGGATCGGTAAATATCACCGTGCTGCCGCTGCGCGCGGCACGTCGGATGGCGCGCCGACCAAGCAGCCGGGCATCGATCATATCGGTTTTTCAGCCGAGAACGATCAAGAGCAGTTTCGCATGCTGGAAGCGGCCGGCGCGAAAAAGGCCGGCACGCTCAATCTCGGGACGGCGTATTATGAAGATAAATTCGTCGGCCCTGAAGATATCATCATCGACGTCGGTCATTGGCAGGGCGCGGCGCCGGTCGATAAGGAATAGTTCACAAGCGTAGGTAGGGCGCAGCACGCTGCGCCCTGCCACAGTCTTATGCCATGGGCCTTTTGGTTATCGAATCATCAAACGCTCGGCTTTGCCCGAGTAGTTGATAAAAACGGTTTTTAGCTCCGTAAAGAAATTCAAACCCTCTTCCGCCATCTCCCGCTCGCCCACTCCCGTTGCTTTGTACCGCCGAAGGGGAGCTGGGCTTCACCGCCGATAGTCGGTTCGTTGACGTGAACCATGCCGGTCTCGACCTCTTCGACGAAGCGCATGATCGTGCCGATGTTTTCCGTAAAGATCGACGTCGTCAAGTCCGTACTCGACGCCGTTGGCGAAGGCGAGGCTTCGTCGATGGTTTTAGCCGTGGAAACGGCGAGGACGGGACCAAAAATCTCTTCTTTGAAAATGCGCATGCCCGGCTCGACATTATCGAAGATCGTCGGCTCGACGAAGTAACCTTTGTCGAGATGAGTCGGGCCTATTGCCGCCGAGAACCAAGCGCGCACCTTCTTGCCCTGGCCGATGTTGATGTAATCCAAGTCGGTCTTCCACTGCTTCTCGTCCACCGCGGGCCCCATGTCGACCGATTCATCCAGGCCGGAGCCGATCTTGATTTTCTTCGCCGCTTCGACGAGCCGCTCGACGAGCGCATCTTTGACGGACGGCGACGCGATCACGCGTGAAGTCGCCGTGCAACGCTGACCGGTCGAGCCGAAGGCGCCGCCGTGAATTGCCACGGCCGCCTTATCGAGATCGGCGTCGGCCATGACGATGACGGCGTTTTTGCCGCCCATCTCGCAGGTGACTTTCGCGCCGCGCTGCGCCGCCTTGGCGTAAAGCGCGCCGCCGATTTCATTCGAGCCGGTGAATGAGATCGCCCGCAGGACCGGCGAATGAACCATCGCTTCGCCGACGACGGAACCGGAACCGACCACCATGTTGAACACGCCTGGAGGAAGGCCGGCTTCTTGCGTAGATTTCCGTGAGCAAGCGTCGCCGTCGCCGGGGTTAATTCCGCGGGTTTAAAAATGACGCAGTTGCCGGCCGCTAATGCCGGCGCGGATTTCCACACGGGAATCGCCCAGGGAAAATTCCACGGCGCGATCAGTCCGACAACACCCAGCGGACTGGCGAACTGTGTAGGTGAAGGTATCGCGCGCTTCGGAGGGCAGAGTCTTTGCCGTGCATGCGAAAGCCTTCGCCGGCGTAAAACTCCAAGAGCGAGATGCCTTTCATGACTTCGCCCTTGGCCTCCTTGAGGATCTTGCCTTCTTCGCGGGTGAGCGTTCGTGCGATCTCGTCGGCGCGTTGGCGGGCAATGTCGGCGGCGCGCCAGAGGACCCGGCCGCGCTCTGGGCCGGGCGTTTTGCGCCAGCCTTTCGCCGCGGCTTGCGCGCATTCGATCGCGCTGCGAACGTCTTCGGCGGTGGCCGCGGGAAACTCGGCGATCACATCGTCGGGGTCCGCGGGGTTGAGATTGCGCACCAGACGACTCGATTTGGGATGAAACCATTTACCAGTTCACATAGGAGCCAGTGTTCATAGCGACCTCGCGGAAAGGTAGGATTGCATCTCTCTTATATCCCTAGCCACTAAAAAAGAGCGCCGCAAGCAACCACGCTCCAGTTTATAAAGAGTTGAAGCGTAAGACGAAGCGTTCAGAAAGATCGCTTGGTCAAATCGCGCGAAGAGTGGCTCGCCATCTTTCTTCGAGCTTGTCGATCTGCTCGGCGCTTAAGCCTTGCTCGGGATACCAACGCTTGAAGCCGTAATCTTTTGTCGGATTGCCGTATTCGAACTCTTCAAGAACCTTTTGGCCGCCGGCGCCGAGGATGAAATCGGCGAGCAAGAGCGCCGCATGCGGGTGCGGCGCTTTGGCCGAAATCGCGGTAGAAGCCGGAATTGGACGGCACGACGTCCATCGGGATCCATTCGATGGGCGCGCCGACTTTCAGCGATACTTCGACGTGATTGCGAAAGGTTGTCGGCGAGACGCCGACTTCGCCGGAAGATGACCATGTCGAGCAGAGCGCGCCCCGAGACATTGTGAATCGCGGGATTTTGGCTCCTGAGTTTCTTGACGTATTCCTTCGCCTTGAAACTTGAGCATCGCACCGATGACGGTGACGCCGGTGTCGCTGCCGGCAAAACGCGATTTTGTCCTTCAACTCGGGGCGCAATAACCCTTGGTAGTTTTTCGGCGCCAGCTTTGCCGGTATAGAGTTTTTGTTGTAGGCCAAGACCGATGTGCGATTCGCGGTCGATGGCCCAGAAGACAAGACCTTTGGGACCTTTTTCTTTGACGTTGCTCTGGAAATTTCCTTGCGTCGGAAAATAGTAGCGGCACCAGCATGCTGTTGTCTTTTAACAGCTTCAAGAGTGGAATAGTGGTTTCGATCGTATCGACGATGTAGCGCTGCGCCTGGGATTCCGCCATAATCCGCGCGCTCATCTCGTGCGCGCGTCGCGCGATAGGATTCCGACGCTGACGCCGGGATATTTGGCTTTCTGAAGGCGGCGGCGAGTTCGTTTGTACGAGTTGCCGGCGAGCGAGAAGTATACCAGGTGATTTTGCCTTCGCTCTTGGCGCCGGCGTAGTAAGATCTTTCCCGGTCCGGCTTGTTGTACGCGGCAAGCTGCTCCGATGGGCAATCTTGCTGGTCGTGCGCCGCAACTGGTGGCAGCCAAGCGTCGAGACCGAGAATAGCAATGCGCCGATGAAAAACTTTCATTGTCTGCTCTCCGTAAGCTAGTTATCTGATGTTTCTCTAGTACCCGGTTTCCATCAGCTGATTGTAGTAAATAGCTTCAAGAAAGGTCTTAACCTCTCGGCCGGGTGTAATTCGCGAACTCCTGTGGGACTTTAAATTCCTTTTCGATTTGATCGAGATTCTTGCCGGCGGCGATCATCTTCGCGACTTCGTCTCGCATGACCACGAAGTAGCGCTTTTGCTCTTCCAGATCTTTCGCGCCGCGGCCGATGTGCGCCGGACCATGACCCGGAACGTAGGTTTCGACACGGTAGACTGGCGCGCCATGATGTGGTCGAGGATCTTGCAGCCAGCCTTTGACGTTGGAATAAAAATATCCCCGGATTCGCCTTGCCCCGGGTGAATTTCGGTATCCAGCAAATCGCCCATTAGAACATACGCCGCTTCTGCGGAATATAGACCGTGAGATCGCCGGTGCTGTGGCCGCGACCTTCGGCGGTGATCTGAAATGTGAGACCGCCGAAATAAAGCGTCATGGTGCCGTCGAAGCCGATGTCAGGCGGCATCAGCTCCTTTCCTTTGTAGCCGGCGTTGCGCGGGTCGTTGGAATTCTTTCCGCTCGTTAAACTCTTGCGAGCTCCTGCATCTGCAGGTCATGAATCTGATTCTTGGTGGCGATATAGACCGGCTTGTCTTCGCGGAAATGCCATGCGCCGGAAGCGTGATCGCCGGCGCTGTGCGAGGAGATTAGATATTTGACCTTTCTTGTCGGTCATGCTTGCGGATGACGGCCAGAGTCTGATCGGCGTTGTCGATGTGAAAGTCGAACACCAGCGACGCCGTCGTCGGTGAAGACGACGGTGGAATTGCCGGAGCCCTGGGAGTGCTGCAACATGTAAACGTTGTCGGCGATCTTGACCGGAGTCATCGCGTACCGGGGCGGCGGCGCCGATGCTCAAGCAGCCAAACCAGTCAAGCAGCAGTGTGAATCGTGTTCTCATCTGAACTTCCTCGAGGGTGTTGCCGCAAGTTTTATTTGAATCATGCCCAGCGACTTCGCCATATCGATGGTGCGCCGCGCGCGCTCGACGATCGGCCGGTCGATGAGTTGACCGCCGAAACGCGATGGAGCCGTCGCCGCGGGCGTTGGCTTCTTCGAAGGCCTGCAGAACTTTTTGGCAGTAGTCGATCTTCCTCCGCCGTCGGACTGAAAGTCGTGTTGATGGCGTCCGATTTGCGACGGATGAATGCACGACATGCCGGTGAAGCCGAGCTGGCGCGACTGGTTCGGCGAAGCCGAACAAACCGGTGGCTGTCGTTTAAGATCGACCCAAACGCCGTCGACGGCTTGCACATGGGCAGCCGCTGCGGCGACGACGATCGATGAGCGGGCATAGATCAAGTCGCGCGCTTCGCCTTCGCGCACGGCGGGCAGATCCGATCTCACGGCCGAAATCCTCGGCGCCGAACATGATGCCGACGATGCGCGATGAAGCGGCGGCGATCGCCGGCGCGTTAAGCAAACCTTTGGGGCTTTCGATGGCAATCAGCAATTTGACGCTGCCTTTGGCCAAGTTTGTTCTTCGGTTCTCGCTCGTTGAGGATCGCGTCGACCTTGCGAACTTCGTCGACAGTGTCGACTTTGGGGCAGACGAGCCCTTCGAGCCCGGGTCGCACGACCGCTTCCAGGTCGGCATCCATGCGCGGATGGCCGATGGCGTTGATGCGCACGTAGCGCGCCGGCGTGCCGGGTGCTTTCTCGCGGCCCAAGTGAATCGGCGATGTTCTTCGCGCGCGGCGTCTTTTTCGTTGGGCGCGACGCCGTCTTCGATGTCGAGCATGATCGCGTCGGCGTTGAGGCCGAGCGCCTTGTCGATCATCTTTTGCCGATGTCCGGGCACGAACATCCATGAGCGTATCAGTTCCATACCGAAAATCTCCTTCGCCGTATTCATTACCTGAAGGCCGAGCAAATGTCTAACATCGCTGCGGCTGCGAATGGATTGCCTTCTTACTGAGCGCGAACAGAGAATTTATCTGCTCTCACGCGTGAAACGACAGGTTCGGAAATGTCTTGATCTTTTCTGCCATCCGAACAACGAGAGAGATCTTGTTCCCATTTGGTTGAACCCGCACGATTTTTAGAGAATAAATGAAGGGATATGAAACTCAGCACGGTCAAGCTTCTGGTGCCGATTGTCGCGGTGGCCATTCAAAGCCAACTCCGCTTCTACCGTGATTCCGCCTTATCTCGATCACATGCGCATTCCGGTGGGGCTGATCGGCACGTTGATCTCCCTCGGCACCGCTGCTTGCGCCTTGCGTCGCGGCTGCCCGTCGGAATGCTGTACAAACAGCGAGCGCGCGCTGGTTCTGGTTTCGATCGCTATCCTGGTGATGGGCGCGACCAACTATTCTCTATGGTTTCGCGACCGACAGTCTCAGCTTTGCCGTCGTCCATCGCCTGAACGGCTTTGTCTATGCAGCGCCGTGACGACGCTCTACATGGCGTTCTACGTCGATTCGCTCGCGCCGGATGAAAACCGCAATCACGCCATGGGTTATTACGTCGGCAGCTTGGCGATGGGTTATTCAACGGGAAATTTGTTCGGCGGCTTGATCGCCGACCATTGGGGTTATGCGCTGACGTTTCAGCTCGGGCGCGTTTCTTTCGCTGGTTGCCGGCGCTGCTTTTGGTTCTTGCACCGTGAGCGCCGCCGGTGCGCACGCAGAGCGAGATAAAGAGGCAAGCGGCAAACTGACTCTGGCGAGTCGCTCAAGGCTCTGATCGAGCCGGGCTTGGCGACCGTGGTCACTCGTCGCGCTGTTTTTGAATCTGCTGCACCAGATGGGCGGTGTGTTTATTTCGCTTTATGGCTTGGCGGTGGGCATGACGCTTGACGCAGATCGGCATCATTCGCGCCGCTTACGCCGGCATGCAACGCGGTGACGCGGCCGATCAGCGGCCATGTGGTCAATAAGTTCGGCCACACAGGATTGTCCTACTTCGGCCTGCCGCTGCAATCGCTGATCCTCATGTTGATCCCGCTGTTCAGCGGTTTTGGGACGATCCTGTTGGTTTATGTGTGCTTCCGGTTTCATGCGCGCGATCGTGATCGTCGCCAACGCCGTCGGGTTGGTGCAGGATGTGCCGGAATCGCGCGTGCGCCGCGGGCTGGCGTCCGGCGTGTACAACGCGGCGGGCGATCTTGGCAACATTCTCGGGTCCGTCGATCGGTGGCTTGATCGCGCAGGCCACCGGCGTGGCCAGCGTTTTCGTGATCGGCTCGTTGGGATCTGACGGCGCTGTTTTTTATCGTTGTCATTCTGGTGCGGCGAGTGAAGGGAACAGCGGAGTCGCAGAGTCTAGCGTCTTGAGTTTTAACGGCGAAGCCGAAACCGAGACCCGAGACGGCGGAAGTAATGTCAGTATGACTTCGGCATTCCCAGAACATGCTGGCCGAGATAGGCCAGCACCAGATTGTTACTGATCGGTGCCACGGTGAGCAGCGCGCGTCTCTCGAAATTTCCGCTCGACATCGTATTCCGCAGCGAAGCCGTAGCCGCCGTGCGTCGTCAAGACACGCGTTGGCGCGCTTCCCATGCGGCTTCCGAGGCCAGATACTTTGCCAGATTGGCTTCCGCGCCGCATTTTTCCTTGCGATCGAATTTCGTCGCTGCTTGATAGCGCACCGAGATCCGCCGCCTCGATATTGCGCGTAGGCTCTGAGCGATGGGAAATTGAATCGCCTTGATTGGAGCCGATGGGTCGGCCGAAGACGTTGCGCTCGCTGGCGTATTTCGCCGCGCGCGTTCGACGAACCAGCGGCCGTCGCCGATCGCTTCGGCGGCGACGAGGATACGCTCGGCGTTCCAGCCGTCGATGATGTAACGAAAGCCCATGCCTTCCTCGTGCCGATCAAATTTTCCAGCCGGCACTTCGACATTGTCGAAAAACAGCTCGTTAGTGTGATGGTTGATCATCAGATCGAGCGGCTTGACCTCCAGCTTCCCTTTTGGCTTCTCTGAGGTCGACGATGAAGACCGAAAGTCCGCGGGTTTTGTCCTTCAAGTCGTCGTAGGGCGTGGTGCGCGCCAGGAGCAGCATCAAGATCGGACTGCAAGCACCCGCGAGATGAAAATCTTCTGACCGTTGATAGAGTAGCGGTCGCCTTTGACGGCGGTGCGTCTGGATGCGCGTCGATTCCGGATCCGGCGTTGGGCTCGGTGACGCCGAAAGCCTGCAGGCGCAGCTCGCCGGTGGCAATCTTCGGCAGATAGCGCTTTTTCTGTTCGGCGTTGCCGTGGCGCAGCAGCGTGCCCATGGTATACATCTGCGCGTGGCACGCCGTGGCGACGCCGCCGGAGTGATTGATCTCTTCGAGGATAATGCTCGGCTTCGGTGATGCCGAGGCCGGTGCCGCCGAACTCTTCCGGGATCAGCGCCGCGAGCCAGCCGAGATCGGCAAGTTTGCTGCACGAACGCGTCGGGATAGGCTTTCTTGCTATCGATCTTCGCGCCAGTAGGCGTCGGGAAATTCTTTGCAGACTTTCTGATCTCGTCGCGAATCTGCTGCTGCTCGATCGGTCAGGTTGAAATCCATCCCTGCCTCCTATAATTAGCCGGTAGTAGCGTATAGCTGAAATGCTGTTATCGTCAAAAGAGGAGGAACGTCGATGGCCGTCAAAGCAGGTTGGGAAGGCCGGTTCTTTGAAGATTTTGAGGTCGGCGATGTCTATCGCTGCCGCCTGGGGCGAACCGTGACCGAAGCGGACAATATCTGGTTCACGCTGTTGACGAACAATACCAATCAGACTCCATTTCAACAACGAATACGGCAAGCGCACCGAATTCGGCAAATGTTTGATCAATAGCGCGTTGACGCTCGCCATCGTCGCCGGCTTGGGCGTGGCCGGATGTCAGCGAGAACGGTTTCGCGCTCGGGCTGGGACGAAATCAAACTGCCGAATCCGCTTGTTCGCCGGCGACACGCTTTATTCGGAATCGGAAGTGTTGGAAAAGCGCGAGTCCAAATCCAAGCCGCAATGGGGCATCGTCAAGGTGCGCACGCGCGGCATCCAGCAAGAAGGCAAAAGTCGTGATCGACTACGCGCGCAGCGTGATGGTGTGGAAGAAAGCCCACGCGCCGAAGAACGATTTATTTCCACGATAGAGAATCAGCAGAATCGACTTCTGAAATTGAACAGTGCGTCGGTTCAAACGTCCAGAGTTCGAACGAGAGAAAGAGGTAGAGTGTGGCAGGCGATTCTAAACCGACGCGCGCCTTAGACGGCGTCGAAGATTTTAGCTTTCGAGCAGGTGCTGTCGGGACCCTTCGCAACTTGTTTGCTTGCCGATATGGGCGCGGAGGTCATCAAAGTCGAACGGCCGGGCGTCGGCGACGTGATCCGCTCTTGGGATTCGGTCGTGAAGGGATTGTCTTCCGGTTACGTTTGGCTCAACCGCAACAAGCGCAGCCTGACCGTCGACGTGAAAGAAGAGCAGGGGCGCGAGATTCTTCACAAGCTTGGCACAGCAGATCGGATATATTTTTCGAAAACTATGCGCCCGGCGTCGCCGGACGTTTGGGACTTGGCTACGAGAAACTGAGCGAGCTCAATCCGCGGCTGATTTATTGTTCGCTCTCGGGCTACGGCCAAGACGGGCCGTATCGCGACGTCAAGGCGTACGATCTTACTGATTCAAGGCGAAGGCGGCATCATCGCCACCACTGGTTATCCCGACAAACCTGCACGCGCGGGCATTGCGATCGCCGACATCGCCTCCGGCATGTATGCGGCCATCGGAATTCTTCTTGCGCTTTACCAGCGAGAAAAACCGGCGAGGGGCAGCTTGATCGACGTTTCGATGCTCGACTCGATCGTCTCCTGGCTGGGTTATTTTCCGCATCACTATTGGCATGCCGGCGAAGAGCCGGCGCGCGGTGGGCATGCGCCACCACTATGTTCGCCCTATGGTCCGTATCTGGCCGGCGACGGCGAGTATGTAAATCTCGCGGTGGCGAGCGCGTCGGATTGGGAAGTGTTTTGCAAAGAGTCATCGAGAAGCCGGAGCTGCTCGATCCGACGAGCGCTTCGCCACGCGTCGAAGGTCGGCGGAAGAATCGCGGCGTGCTTGGAAGAAACCATCGAGAATATTTTTGCTTGAACGCGATCACAAGCATTGGCTCGATCAGCTCAAGAAAGCCGAGCTGCCGCACGGCATCGTGCGCGGCATCGCGCAAGTGCTCGGCTCATCCGCAAGTCGTCGGCACGCAAGCTCATTCGCGAGGCTGAATCGCCGGTAGGCACAGTGTCCGGTGATTGCCAACGCGCTCAAAATGTCGCGCAGCGATGCGCGCTATGACCGCATTCCCGGATTGGGCGAGAGACAGTGAGGCGATCCTGAGCGAGCTGGGTTACACCGGGAAGCCATCGAAGCCCTAAAGCGAGAGAAAGTCATTTAACTCGCTGCCGGCGGTGTGAGACTGGATCGGCGACCGAAGCGATAAAGTCATCTGCGCGCAAGGTAGTCGTTGGCGTCATGGGCGCATCCGCAAACGATGCTTTCGAGCGCGGCGGAGGCGCATCGCGTCAAGCGCTCGCCGAAGGTCTGGGCGCGGCGATCGCGCGCGCGGGCTGTATTCTGATCACCGGGCGCGACGACGGGATTGCCGGACTTAGTCAGCCAGAGCATTTCGCCAGCAATGGCGGTTTCTGCGCTTGGGAGTCTCGCCGGCGGAGAATCGTCATGAGCATGTCGGGCGCTACGGTTTGCCCTGACGACGGTGCCGATGTGATTATTTAGCACCGGCTTCGGCTACAAGGGCGCAACGTCATCAACGTCCGCTCGGCGGACATCGTGTTGATCATCGGCGGCGCCACTGGCACGCTCAACGAGTTCACCATCGCCTACGACGAAGGGAAGATCATCGGCGTGCTCGAAGGCAGCGGTGGTGTGGCCGATCATCTTCAACGAGATCATCGAGTTCTGCGAAACCGAGCGCTGGAGCGGTATTCCTCGACCGCGATCCAGTGAAACTTGTAACGCGCTGTGTAGACGCTTTCGCTTCTTCACTGGCGGCGCTTTAGGAGCCGCCGCCCGAGTCGTTGCCGCTGGTTTCGGCCACGTTTTCTTTTGGCTTGCCAAGTATTCCTGCGTGAACTCTTTGAGCTGAGCGCTTTGAGTCCGCTCCGACTGGCTTCTTCCACGGCTTTGTCTTCGCTCCATCCCTGCTCGACGATGCGAAAAATCAACATGAACGGCGCGACACGCTCGGCGAAGGCGCAGTTGATCAGCATGGGGTGATTGGCCGGCTCCTAACAAGATTTAGGAATTCATCCACTTGGTTGTGGCGTGGCAGTTTCACGGCGGCCGGGATGTTGAAATAGCTCAGTTTGTTTTGCTCGACGATAGAGCGCTCGCGCATCGGATCGACGCCGTCTTTAGGCGCTCGAAGGGTTAGTACAGAACGAAAACCGTTGGCGGCGGCCTTCGCGTAGGCCGAGTGCGTCGGCTGGCCGCCCACGGCAGGTTTGTCGTCGATGCAGAGCACGACCGGCGCTTCGACCTTCACCGAGCGTTCGAATTGGCTCGGGAGCGGCGGCTGCTCGGCTCGAACCTGTCTCGCGCCGGCGCCACAGAGCAACGCGGCGATAGCTAAAATTCAGTTTTATATTTTTCACAGAACGTGGGGCAGCGCTATCGGGATCTGCAACTTTTTGACTGGCAATATAATCTCTTGGCGAATCTTTTCAGCCCCTCGCTGCTCAGGCCGATCTTGATCGCTTCATCCAGTGCCTTATCTTCACTCCAACCCTGGTCAACGACGCGCAAGATCATCATGAAGCGCCGACCCGATTGGCGCTGGCAGCAGTTGACCAGCATCGGGTGGTTGGCCTTGTCGCGAGCCAGCCGAAGAAACTCGTCGGCTTGTTCGGCGCGAGGCGATGCGCCGTTCACCGGAATGTTGTAAATAGCGCATCTTGGCATTCTTTCCACCTGGGCGCGCTCACGGATCCAAATCGATGCCTTCACCGGCAGTGCGCAAGCTCAAGACCGCATGAAAGCCGCCGGCGGCGCGCTTTGACGTGAGGCGTCGCCGGTGGGCTGTGCTCCGGTGGCAAAGTCTCGTCCAAGCACAATACTCCGCGGCACGTCAGGACTCAAGATTTTCTGGATCTGATCCAGACGCGCGCGGTCCGCTTTCGGGGCTTCCGCTGCGCCGGACTGGCGATAGCGATGCGTGAAACCAATGACGGCGATGATTGTCAGCAAATCGTTTTCATGGTGATCGAGCCCAGCAATGGTTTTACAGCTTGAACAAACCCGCGGCAGTTCTTGCCGAGGATCGCCGGTCTTGTCGGTGTCGGAGCAGGACGCTTGGCGAATCATATTGAGCGATTCGGTCAGATTTGCCGCCGTCTTGCACTCCAGCGGGTAATCGCTGCCGAACATGATGCGATCGGCGGTCGTGATGTTGAACGCCGCCGCCATCGCCGGCAACCATGCGCCCGTGCCGGCGGTATCGGAAATAGAGGCGCTGAAAAAGTTTTTCAAAGCGTCTCCGGTGAGGCCGAATCTTTTTGCTCCGCCTGAGTTTTTAGGTAACCTCTCATGTCCGTGCGGGATGTCCGCATCCTCGGTTTCGAGAAAGCCATCCATGCGCCCCTTAGAGCGAAGAGCGTGGCGCCGCCCAGGTGCGGCATGATGAAGCGCAGCTCGGGATAGCGCGGCAAGACGCTGTTCATGACGCGCACGATCGCCTGCGTGGTTTCCAACGGGCCGGAAACACGCAGCGGTCTGAAGTTGTACAGGAGTGTCTGAGCCGGTCGGCTTCGACTGGGGATGAATAACGATCGGCAGATTGTTTTTCTGAATGGTCTCGAAGAGCGGGTTCATGACCGGATTGTCTAGCTGGACGTCGAGATGGCAGGCAAGCAGCGCGACCGCGCGCAAGCCCAGTCTCGTGGATGCCCCGTTCGAGCTCGCGCTTGGCGGCTTCGGGGTTCGTGAACTCGGCAGGTGAATGCAGCCGCGGAAGCGCCGCGGATGTTTTGTTCGACTTCGGCGATGCCGTCGTTCAGAGCGCGCGCGACTTCGGCGCCCATCACCTGCACCTGGTCCGGTCAAAATTGAAACCGTGATGCCGGCCTCGTCCATGCATTGGATGCGTGCTTCGAGATCTTTGCGCGAGGGATGAAGCGTCAAGCTGATTTCGTTCGGTGACGATACGTTTGCCGCCAGCCATTTTGGCGAGACGGTCGAACAACATTTCGGGCATGTAATGATGATGCACATCGACGATCAAGCTCGGCTGCAGCCATGAGTATCTAGGAACTCCTTGTCTGTGAGATTGATGGTCAAACCTACGTCACGCGACGCGCATGTGACTGCAAAGAGAGGTTTAGACGGATCGTGACCTGCGAATTCTGCGGCTTCTGTCGAGTGCGCGCAGAGGAGATCAAATAGGAAGCCAGATCAAGATGAATAACGCGCATAATCACCGCGTGCACGAAGAAATCGGCCGGCGTCCAAGCGTAGCCTCGCAGAAATACGGTGAAGCGCAAGGCGGACATAGCCACATCAGCGGTCCGGCAAAATAAAAGCGAATTGTGCACGCCGCCGAACATGAGCCTTTCCCCGAATAAGGCTCGTGGCGCCACCGGAGTGCGAATGTGCCTGACACTAACCAGAGACGATCGAGCCACTTGAACTCCAGAATCGAAAAAGAACAATGCGCCAAGAAGAAACAAGTAGAGAAAATATGCGACGAGAATCAAGTGAAAAAGCCTCGAGTGAGTCCGCGTGATATACCGAGTGCAGGCCGAAATTTTTAACCACCTGGACCATGATGCGGCTGATCCCAGCGGAAGAATATCGCTTTGAGCGTAATCGGCAATTATTACACTCGAGCAGCAGCCGCGTATAAAGTTTAGTTTCCCCGCAGTCGGTTTTCGCCATGTTCCCTGACGGGAAAACCGGATGCCGTGTAAGCTGCAACCAGCAGCTGAGCAATACACCGGTCCAAATCAGCGCGTCTCGCAGCGCGCTGAAACGCGTGGTTTGCGCGCTCACTGGATGCCGCCGAGCCAAAGCGGCGCCACGAGCGCCGAGCACCACCAAGCCGATGGCGTAGTACTTTTTGAAAAATTCGATCACCGTCAGTAGCTCCGCGCGAAATTCGCAGCTCTCGCCTCGCCGGCCTTGCCCAACGCTTGCAGCAACTCCGGCGTGACTTCTTTAGCGACGCGCAAACCTTCGTCGCCTTGGAAAATCGTGATGGCGCGTGTAGTCGTTCGGCACGGCGATGGAAAGCGCACGCCGGCAAGATGGGCGGCCAGGATGCCTTCCTCGGCGTCTTCCACGACAGGCTATTGCTCTGGCTCGACGCCGAGGTCATGGGCGGCTTTGAGAAAATGTCCGGCGCCGGTTTCACCTGTGCCACGTCCAGCCGCCGCTGACGATCACCCTCGAAATAATGGGCGATATCGAGGCCGGCCAAGACGCCGTCAATCGCGTCGCGGTAGGAGTGAGGACGCGAGCCGCGAGATGCATCTTTACCGCGAATGGCTTCGAGCAGCTCGAGCGCGCCTTCCATCGGGTGAGCGATGAGAATCAAGAGATCCAAATAATGTCTCGGCTTTGCGCAGGCGAAGCGTCGAGGATCCAAATCGAGCTTCCGCAGGGCGACCCAGTCGGCGATACCTCTTGCCGAAGCGCACCCAGTGCTCGCAATAGTCCGTTTCGTCGAGCTCGACACCCTGCTCCGCAAAGCGCCATTTGATAGGCGCGGCAACGTAACCGTTCAGTGTCCGCCAGCAGGCCGTCCAGATCGAATATAACCGTGCTGATCGCCAGCAATGAATTCGCAAAGGCCAATTTTACCGTAATTTTGACCGGTTTTCATCCGTGCGGCGACAGAGCCGATGAAGGTCCTCGAAGAGGAGTCAATAAAAAGGCCCAAGCTCTTACGAGCCGGGGCCTTTAGCTTGATTTGCGTGTTCAGTGAGTTACGACGGCTGGCCTGCGAGCTGGAAATTCTCGTGACGAGAGCGAACCAGCGTTTTTAACTGATCTTCGCTGCTGCGCCGACAGCACGGTACGGCCGTTCTCCAGAGCTTCTGAGGCGCAAATAGCGCAGTTCGGAACCGATACTCTTCGGCTTCCTGAATCTTGGTTTTGACCTGGATCATGCTAGCCGGTGCCTGCTGCATCAGACCGCGATATCTTTTCGATCGCCTGCAGGTTGTTGCCGCTGAGCGGAGTAAACTTGAGCCTGATAATGGCTCTTGATTTAGTTCCAACCTCTGGCGACCTGGTCAGTCGTCAGATTGAGCTCGCTCTTGTGGTTAAGAGCAATCGCGATCAGCGGCGCTCCGAAACGGTCCAAACATGCGGTCACCGCGAGCAAAGGCCTTTTAGTCGGCTGAGCTGTTTCCGGTCCCGCCAGCAGAGCGGGAGCAGTGACTAAAGCGCCGGCTGCTAAAACCGCAAATGCAGCTACCCAATATAAACTTCCGAATCTTTTCATAGTTTCTCCTTAAAAGTTCCTTGATCTCTTGGCGAGTTAGACGAAGGGCCGCTAGAAAAGTTTACCAAGCCCCTCCATGGAATGAAGTTAGGAGAGCGCTGAATTACCATCGACAAAAAATACTTATGTAGGTATTCTTACTTGTTTTCAAAACAGTTGCAGCTAAAACATCGACGAATTGATTGAATCCTGAGGTCGGTTTTCGTCGAGCTTGCATCCGCACTCGCTTCATCCATTAGATAGATCTAGATAGACTCGGTGGCGGCAGATTTATTTCCGAAGGGGAGAAACAATGGAGATCGAAAGAAAGCTGAAGAGCTCGAGGCTTTGACCTACCCGAATCCGCCGGTGCCGGCGGCGAACTACATTGGGTCGGTGCGGGTGGGCAATCTATTGTTCGTCGGCGGCAACATCGGACGCATCAACGGCACGCTTAAGTATCGGGGCAAAGTCGGCGGCGCGGTAACCTTGGAACAGGCCTACGAGGCTGCGCGCAATTGCGCGCTCAATCATCTCGCGCTCATGAAAGCGGCGCTAGGGCGATCTCGATAAAGTCGAGCGGATCGTCAAAGTGCTCGGCTATGTCAACGTCGCGCCAGGATTTACCGAGATGCCGAAGGTTGTGAACGGCGAGTCGGACCTGCTGGTGCAGCTTTGGGGCGAGCAGGGTCAGCACACGCGCGCCGCAGTGGGCGTGGCGGCGCTCAGCCAGACTCACCGGTAGAAACCGAAGTCACGGTGCAGGTGAAAGAATAGACTACGCGGAGATCATTGGATCATCTAGGATCGCGCTTGGATCAATACGCAATTGGCGCGCCCTTGACTTGGTCCTCGGCGATCCAGCTCTTGTCTGGCGAGAAACTCGGAAAGAAAGCGGGCTGCTTGATCGGCGCTCGCTCCCAGCCATGCGATGACGTAGCTCTCATTCGTCCAGTGGTAAGAGCTGGCGTAGGATCATGCCACTGGTGAGAAGGAGCGCGCCGGTGATAATCGCAGCGCCGAGCGGAGCCAGGGTGATGAATTCGATGACGGCGACCGCGGCCGCGACAACGATGGCGAGGCTGAGCTTGAGATAAAACGTTATGGTTTCCGAGCGCCGCTTGGGGTTGCCAAAAAGGAAGCAGCAGTCGGTTTCAGAAAAGATCGGTTTGTTTTCTGCGCCAGCGGCGAAACTGAATCAGTCTGACCGTGAACCAGATCACGAAGAAAAGCACCGGCGCTTCGGACAGGATGTATCCCATTTTTCCATGAGCATGTGACTGGTGCGCCTCTTCGAGAACATCTCCTTGAAGTCATATTTTCAGCACTACGCTCCGTTGAACGTATTATAAGAGCGTGCAGCGCAAGTCAAAGCCTCAGTCTGCTGGCGTTGCCGACGCTGGAATTCGCCTTTGTTGACTTTATTTTGGCAAAAATATCGGCGGCTTGAAGTACCGCAGGTTATTTTGCTTGTCGAGCCTCGGCGCCGCGCGAGCGTGGATCAATCGCGCAGCGCTTGAACCACTTTGGCGACGGTGAGGACGGGCTCGGTTTGATCTTTAAAGCAGGCAAGCCGTCTCGCAAATTTCAGCGGCCGCGAGGTGAAAGCCCGTCGGCAAGCCGGCGCCCTCGAACGCCTCGGCGATCTCGCGCATTTCGCCGACGAAGCGCCATGCCTTCGGCGCGGCGACCGCCGCGGCGCGTTCGCATTTCTTTTCGAGCGCCGGCTGGGAAACCGACCATTCTTCGAGGAGCGCCTGGTCGACGCCTTCGTGGGTGGCCAATGCACGGATTGCCAGAACCAAAGCGTCGGTGCATTTTGTCCAGGCGGCATAGGTGACCTTCAATGCCGAGGCTGCTCCCGGAGCGGGCTGCCGATCGCTCGAGCGTCGAGCATGCTGCCGCTAAAAAGGGCGGCAACTTCCGAGGCGCGCGAGCCGGAAAGATAGAGACGCGTGGTGCCGGCTTTTTGAACCGGCGCGCCGATGATGCCGCCGTCGACAAAGCTGGCGCCGGACGCGCTGATGATCGCGCCGATCTGCTCCCGCGGTCGCGCGCGATACGGCATTAGCGTCGACGTAAATGCCTGAGAATCTTTCCGCTGCTACAGCGCGCGCAACATCGAGCGCCGCGTGCGGTGGACAAACGGATAAGACCACGTCCGCTTGGCGCAGCGCGTCGGCCAAAGTCCCGCATCGAAAAGTCCTGCGCGCTCCGGCGCGTCGGCAGCGTCACCGCGCCGCGTTCGTCTGCGATGCCCACAAGACGCGAGCGCCGCTCGCCGCTGCAGCCGCGCCGATCGTCGCGCCCATATTGCCCGGATGGAACAGTGCGATGGTTTTCTTGGCCATGGGATATTCCTCCTCTTTGTACCTAGTCGAAGCGCTCGATCCGAGTCAAGAAAGGCGCCCGTTGCGCGGCGGATTCTTGACGATCGTGATAGCGCGTTGATATGCCAGCAACATGCTTATACCTCAGCAACGAAGAAATCCGAGTCGTTTCTTTCTATCAAGGTTTGCATTGACGCCCTGGAAAAAGCCTACCGAAGCTGGGACAAGGGCACGGCGATCAACCGGCCGCGCACGGATTTGGTCATGCCTTCAGTCGAACGAGGCGGGCGTATACGCTTTCAAGTCCATGGAGGCCGGCCTCTATGACCCGCCGATCGTCGCCATGCGGGTCAATTCTGACATCATCCGCTGGAACCAACGGGGCAATCGAACGATCAAAACGAAAATTCCCGCGGCGCCCGGCGACAAATACGTCGGTCTAGTCATGTTATTTTCGACCATCACCGGCGAACCGTTGGCGATGTTTCCCGATGGTGTGGTGCAAGCGTATGCGGGTCGCGTCGAGCAGCGCGCTTGGCCGCACGCTACCTTGCTCGCGAGGATGACTCAAGCACCGCTGGCGCTCTTCGGTTCGGGCTGGCAGGCGGGGAGTCATCTGCCCGCCATGATGCGCCGTGCGCCCGATCAAAAGAGTCAATGTTTTCAGTCCGACCAAAGGCAATCTTGAAGCATTCGTAAAGAACTCCAGCCCAAGGTCGAGGCCGAAGTGCGAGCGGCGGAAAGTCCCGAGGACGCAGTGCGCGATGCCGACATCATCGCCACCACGACCAACTCTCTGACTCGCGTCGTCAATCCGGACTGGGTCAAGCCCGGTCTTCATTTGACCTGCGTCCGGGTGCCGGAACTGGGCGACGAAACGATCCGCAAAGTGGATCGCTTGGTGATTCATGCCCATCAGCATGCGCCATTAAACTACGTCGCCGGCTACGGCGAAGAAGGCATTCAAGCCCACGACGCGATAGACATCATTGAAAGGGACCGGCGCATGCGCATGAAATCAATATCGAGCATCCGTTCTGGTTATCCGCGCCTGCGCTCAAAGAGATTGGTGACGGGCAAAGCCGAGCGGCGCGCCAATGCGCAGGAGTCTACTTGTTTCCTCAACAACATCGGCATCGGCTTGCAGTTCGCGGCCGTCGGCGCGGCTGTCTACAGCGAAGCCAAGGCTAAAGGGATTGGCCGTGAGTTGCCGACGGATTGGTTCCTGGAGAGCGTCCATCCGTAAACGAAAACTTAAGCTTCGTCCCGAGCTACACAGATTTAGAAGGCCAGTGGCATGCTGTGCTCCGGTCTTGGATAGCAGTAACCCTACTTCTCATCGCGGTTACAGTTTTGCCTGGCGCGTGGGCAAGACAAGCCAAAGATTTATTTCGGCGCATCGAGCAAAACTCTCGGTTATGGCCCGTTATGGGTCGCGGTCAAAAAGGGCTTTCTCGAACAGCAGGGGCTGGACGGCCAGCTGGTGCTCTTGCGCGGCACGCCGATGAACGTGCAGGCGTTGGCCGCCAATTCCTTGCAGGTGGGCTCGGGCGGCGCGGAAGCGTTCTACGAAGCATCGGAACGCGGCCTCGACCTGGTCATGATTGGCAGCATCATCAACGGTCTCACGCCACGACATCATCGCCGGCAAGAAATACAAAAGCATCGAAGATCTGCGCGGCGCGACGTTCGGCGCTTCTTCATTCGACCAGCGGCACCGTTACCGCCATGAAGCAGGCGCTCAAGGCGAAGGGCTGGAGTATCCGCGCGACTATAAAATCCTTGTGCTCGCCGGCGGGTCGTCGGCCAATCTAGCTGCGCTGCAATCCGGCCAGATCGCGGCAACCACCGTGGCGATCCCGCTAAACTATGTTGCCGAGGAAAACGGTCTCAACGTCGTCGGCCGGCTCATCGATGCGGGTGCCGGAGTTCGAATTGAGCGCATTGGCGGTGAAACGATCCTGGGCGGAAAGAACCGCTCGTTGGCGGTGCGCTTCATGAAAGCCATCGCCCTGACCCACCGCTGGATGTGCGAGAACAAAGAGGCGGCGATCGATGTTTCTCGCGCGCGAGATGCAACTCAAACCCAGCCACGCGCGCCGTGGCTGGGAATATTACACCCAGCATCAAATCTGGCATCCGGACGGCGATCTGAGCCTGAAGGGAACCGAAGTATGCCATCCGGATTTACATGGATCAGGTTGGCGCCAAGGGACCAACTCGCCGGTGTGGCGAAAATACGTGGATCAAACTTATTTAAACGAAGCGCTGAAGGATTTACCAAGAGATAGTTTGTCATCCGACCCGTGGTGGAGAGGTCAAACCGGAGTGGGTCATTGCGAGTGAGCTCAGCGGCATGGTCGCAAGGACGAGCGCTTGAGCTCAAGTTAATCTCTTTTTATGTATCTGACCCAAGGCTGCGCATTCGCGGTAGCCCTTAGAAGCAAATAATTGCGTGCTGAAAGGAGAACAATCATGGCTCTTAGATTAGGTGACGTGGCGCCGGACTTCTCGGCTGACACCAGCGAAGGCAAAAATTAACTTTCACGAGTGGATCGGCAATAGCTTTGCGATTCTTTTCTCGCATCCGAAAGATTTTACTCCCGTTTGCACAACCGAGCTTGGTTACATGGCGGGCCTCAAGCCCGAGTTCGACAAGCGCAACTGCAAGATCATCGGACTCAGCGCCGACCCGGTGAGTGATCATACAAACTGGGCCAAAGACATTCGAGGAGACGCAGGGACACGCGCCGAACTACCCGATCATCGGCGACCCGGACCTGGCGGTCGCCAAGCTCTACGACATGCTCCCGGCCAGCGAGACCCCTGGCAAGCGTACGGCGGCGGACAATGCCAGACCGTGCGCTCGGTGTTTCGTCATCGGGCCGGACAAGAAGGTCGAAGGCGATGCTCATCTACCCGATGAGCACAGGCCGCAGACTTCGATGAAGTGCTGCGCCTGCTCGATTCGGTGCAGCTTACCGCCAAGCATACGGTCGCGACGCCGGTCAATTGGAAGCCGGGCCAGGATGTCATCATCCCCACATCGGTTTCCGACGAGGTACGCCAAGAAGAAGTATCCGCAGGGCTATAAAACGCTCAAGCCTTACCTGCGCGTCGTTTCGCAGCCAAAGAACTAGTTTCTTCCTGTTCCTAGCGCCGGTCACACGGACGAGCGGGCGATCGACAGATCGCTCGCTCGCCTAAATCATTCGACTGCTTCAATCGCGCTGAGTTTACCGAAAAATCGCCATCGTTTTACGATTGACTCCTAGACGACAATCGAGGTATGGGTCTGGCTCTCCGCGAGTTTGTGGCACTCGCAGCCGTGGTAATTTTTGATAGGGGAGCAACGTTGTGTGTTGATCGACCGTTTCGCAAGCGTCGCTCTCTGCAATATTATGCTTTTCCGGGGTGATGTTCGTGCTGAAAGGTGTCGCTCGCCTTTCGCCCGATCTCATCGCCAAAGTTTCGCCAGACGTATCTTGAGTTCAACGTTACCTCAGATCCAGAACCTAGCGTCACAAAAAGCCGACTTTGTAACCGGAGCAATACTCGTTTTGATCGCCTGTTCTAATCCAGACGAGCACGCTGCTTTTCGTGCGCGAACCGTTTCCGATCTTCGACGATTACTGGTACGCCGCCGGCCTGGCGGTTGCCACCGGCGTCCTGGTGATGATCGTATTCGTCAGGTCAACCGGGGCATGACCAAGCACTACCAAGAACGAGCTAAATTCAGTCTCGCGGAAATCCTATTTTCAGGTCGTACTTAAACAAGATCCGATTTTGCCCCAGCATTTGAAAACTACCGGAGATGTAGCAGCGTCATTATTCGGTATCGAAAAGAACCGGATGAAAGCGATAAAGACTTTCTTAACCGGCTGGCGAAAGATTTGAGATTTCTCTGCCGAAAGAATTGCATTTGGAAGAGGAACGCTCTCCTGGGTAACTCAAGTGCCGTAACTTCCGTCAAAATGCCCAGATGCTGATGCAGCAACTCGGGCTTGGCTTTCAGCTCTTCTGCCGCTTCCTTCAAAAACGACGCGGCCTTTGACGAGGAATCACGTTGCGATCGGTGAGCGCCGAGAGCGCCGCGAAGTTTTTGTCAACGATGATCGCGGCGATGCCGGACTCGCGCACGGATTTGAGGATTCGCCAGATTTCTCGCGCGACGAAGCGGAGCCAGGCCTTCAGTTGCCTCGTCAAGAATCAGCAGCGTGGGATTGGTCATAGGCGCTCGGCCGATCGAGAGCATCTGCTGCTCGCCGCCGGAGAGTTGCTGGCCGCCATGCGCGAGTCGCTCGGTGAGACGTGGAAAAGTGTCGAGAACGCGGTCGAGGGTCCAGTCTTGCCGGCCACTGGCGCCGACGCGCGCCGCCATCAGCAGATTTTCTCTGACCGTGAGGTTCGGAAAATACCGCGTCCTTCGGGAACGTAAGCGATGCCCTGACGCGCGATCAGGTGCGGCGCGGTGTTCGTCATCACACGGCCGTTGATTCTGACGTCGCCGCGGCGCGGCGGAACATGCCCGACCAAGGCGCGAATAAGCGTGGTTTTGCCATGCCATTGCGTCCCATCAAACCGATTGATTCGCCGGCGCGCACGGAGAAGTCGACGCCGTGCAAGATATGGCTAGCGCCGTAGTAAGTGTGCAACTCGCGGGCTTCAATGATCGGGGCGTTGGTCATGAAATTTCATCCGAACTGCCGAGATACGCGTTCTGCACTTCGCGATTGGCGCGAATTTCCGCCGGCGCGCCAGTAGCCAGGACTTTGCCGTTTACCATCACGGTTAGAACGTCAGCCAATTGAAACACCGCATCCATGTCGTGCTCGACCAGCAAGATTGCATGACTATCCGCGAGGCGACCGATGAGGTCGACCATTTTTGAGATTCTTCCGTGCCCATGCCGGCAAGCGGTTCGTCGAGCAATAAGAGCTGCGGCGCGGTGGCAAGACACATGGCGAGCTCCAGTTGACGCTGCTCGCCGTGGCTGAGCGCTAAGGCAATATCATCGGTACGGTCCGCCAATTCTACCGCCGCGAGAGCGCGGCGCGCTTGCTCCATTTCATCTCCATAGCTCGACGCAGCGCGCCACCAGTTCAGCGGGCGGGGTGCGCGCGATTGCGCGGCGAGACGACAATTTTCCAATACAGTGAAGCCGAGAAAAATATTAGTCTTTTGATAGCTGCGGCCGATCCCTAGACGGGAACGCCGCGCTGTCGGAGATTTCGTAATGTCTTTTTCCCGAAATAGGATGCTACCCGAGCTCGTCGGCAAATCGCCCGACAATAAGTTAATAAGAGTCGTCTTGCCGGCGCCGTTGGGTCCGATGACTGCATGCAATTCGCCGGTCCGGACTTGGAGCGATACGTCGTCGACGGCGGCGAGTCCGCCGAAGCTTTTGCAAAGGCCACGGACTTTTAAAATCTCGTCGCGCGTCATGTGCCGTCCGTGCGCGCGCCGCTCGGTCGCCGGTAGGAAATCCGGCGCAAAGCGATATCGAGAAACCCGCCGATGCCGTGCGGAAAAACGAGCACGATCATGACGATCAAGCCGCCCATCCCCAACTGCCAATGCTTGGCGTAAGCGCCGAGCAGCGCCGGAGCGGAAAAATTTCTTGGAGAAGCACGTAAGAAAAAGCGCCGAGCACCGCGCCGTGTAACCGGCCCATACCGCCGAGGATGACCATCATCAGCACGAGACCGGATTGTTGCCAGGCGAGGATATCGGGATTGACGAAACCGAATTGGCAGGCGGCGAGATAGCCGGCCAGCCCCGCGAGCGCGCCGGCGAGCACGAACGCGCCGAGCTTGTACGCGAAGACGGGAAGCCGATAGAGCGCATGCGCTGTTCGTTGAGCCGAATGCCGGCCAAGGCGCGGCCGAAGGGCGCGTGCAACACTCGATGTAAAAAGCGTAAACGGCGACCAACAGGATGAGCACGAAATAATAAAACTGCACGGGGTTTTCGATATCCAACGGTTTGAATCCCGCGATGGTTAGCTCGGGGCGCACGTAGATGTAAATCCCATCGGAGCCGCCGCCCAGCTTGGTGTCGTGAAAAACGGAGTAGAGCATCTGCGCGAAGGCGAGAGTGACCATGATGAAGTAAACGCCGGCGGTGCGGACGACGAGAAAGCCGATGATTAGAGCGGCTAAAGCTGCGACAGCCATCGCCGCCGGCAGCGTGAGCCAGAGATTCGCTGCTTCGTATTTCGGTGAGATCAGCGCGAGGGCGTACGCCGCCACACCGAAGTAGGCCGCGTGTCCGAGACTGACCAACCCGGTATGCCCAACCAGCAGATCGAGGCTCAACGCGAAAATCGCCATGATCATAATTTTCGCGCCTAGCTGAATATAGAAAGTCGCGCCGATGAGCGGAAAGAGGGCCGCGGCGAGCCGACGGCGATCAGAACGGTGCGCGGCAGAGTGATCGGGATCACGGCGCTATCACGCTTTGTTGGCGATGCCCTGTGGACGCCACAAGAGGATCAGCGCCATTACTAGATAAACGGCGATGGCGGAATACTCCGCGGCGATCACTTTGCCGACAGTGTCGGCGAAACCGATGGCGAGAGACGCGATCATTGCGCCGTTGATCGAACCGATGCCGCCGATCACGACGACGACGAAGCAGATGATCAGGATCTGATTGCCCATGCCCGGAAATACCGAGGAGATCGGAGCTGCTATGGCACCGGCAAAGGCAGCGAGGCACATGCCAACCGCGAAAACCAAGGCGAACAACAGTGGAATATTGACACCGAGGGAGGCAGCCATCTCGCGGTTGCTGGTGCCGGCGCGAATCATCATGCCGATCCGAGTCTTGTGAATCACGAAGTAGAGCAACCCGGCGACTGCGAGGCAGACCGCGGTGATGAACAAACGATAGACGGGGTAGGACAACGTATCGGTGAGCGGGATGGAGTAGTCAAGCAGCGCCGGGATTGCCACGCCGTGCACTTCATCGCCGAACAGAATGCTGCGCAATTCTTCGAAGATCAAAATCAAGCCGAACGTGAGCAAGACTTGATATAAGTGGTCGCGCTTGTACAGGCGGCTGAAGATTGCCGTCTCAAGCAATAAACCTATGGCGAATGCTATGACGATGCCGATCGGAATCGCCAGCCATAAGCTGCCGGTGAGTTTGGCGAACCAATAAGCAAGATAAGCGCCGATCATGTAAAAGCTGCCGTGGGCCAGATTGATCACGCCCATGATGCCGAAGATGAGCGTCAAGCCGCTCGCAAGCAGAAACAATAAAAGGCCGTATTGGACGGCGTTGAGTAACTGAATGAGATAGAACATGAGTAGTTTTGTTCCAGCAGTTCCAAATGTTTAGCTAGAGAGTCCTCTAATCGGGCTAAACGATTGGAACTTTTGAACGATGTTGAACGCGGCGCGTAGCCGTTACATTTTACATCCCCGCGCCGGATCGGCCAGGGCTTTGTGCGCGACGCTGACGAATTTGTTCTCACGGCCGACGACTTTGCGCAGGTAAATGTCCTGAATCGGATTGTGCGCTTTCGACATCGTCCAGGCGCCGCGCGGACTGTCGATCTTGGCCTTCTCCATGGCGGCGGTTATTTCCTTGCGCTTGCTAATATCGCCTTTGACTGCGTCGAGCCCGGCGGCGAGCAGCAGGCCGGCATCGTAGCCCTGCACGGCGTAGACGTCGGGGGCGAACGTATAGAGCTTTATAATAAGCGCTGCGGAAGTCGCGGTCGCGTTTTATGTTTAATCCATCGGCGTAGTGCAGTGTGGTCTCGAGTCCTTGCGCCGCCTCTTCCGTCGCATCGAGCACGCCGTCGGTGAGAAAGCCGGAGCCGAATAGTGGGATGTTTTTTCTCAGCCCGGCCGCTGCGTAATCTTTGATGAACTTTGCCGCGCCGCCGCCGGCGAAGAACACAAACACGGCATCCGGCTTGATCGAAGCGATTTCGGTCAGCAAAGCTTGAATTCCACATTGGGAAATGGAATCCACAAGCCGCGCACCGATTTGCCGCCGGCTTTGATGAAACCTTCGGTAAATCCCTGCGACCGCCTCTTCGCCGGCGCCGTATTTCCACGCGAGGGAGACAACGTTGCGGATGCCGCGATCGGCGAGCACTTTGCCCATCGGATAGGACGGCTGCCAGTTCGAGAACGAAGTGCGAAATATATTCGGTGAGCACAGCGCCCCGGTGGCGGCGTCGAGACCGGCATTGGGAATGATCATCGAGCGTATTATTTTCTTTGGCGATTTTTACCATGCCCATTTGCACGCCGCTATGAACGGTGCCGACCAGCACGTCGACCTTGTCACGCTGCACCAGCTTGTTGGTATTCTCCGGCGCTTTTGCCGGTTCGGCTTCGTCATCAACCGTAAAATATTCCAGCTCACGTCCGCCGAGCTTGTTGCCGCGCTCGGCGACCGCAAGCTTGAACCCGTTGGTGATGGCGACGCCGAGCTGCGCATAGGTGCCGGTATAGGGAAGCATCATACCGACGCGGACTTTTTGCGCCTGCGCGAATGCGAATGGCTTCGGCAGCAGCGCGCTGCCACCGAGCAGGGCGGTCGCGGTCAGAAATTTCTCCGGTTGATGTTGTGATTGAGTTTCATCTCATCCTCCAGGCCGAGGGCGCAGCATGCTGCGCCCCTACGATTCTATCACTTTGGTTATTTTTATGTTTTGGCGCGCAGCTTGAAACGTTGAATCTTGCCAGTGGCGGTCTTCGGCAAGTCGTCGACGAATTCGATCCAGCGCGGGTATTTGTAGGGCGCGAGCCGGCCTTTCACGTATTGTTGAAGATCGGCGGCAAGCGCCGGCGATTGCGCGTATCGGGACGAAGCACGACGTAGGCTTTGGGTTTGATCAAGCCGCTTTCATCGGCCTGACCCACGACTGCGGCCTCAAGCACCGCTGCGTGGGACGCCAGAGTGGACTCGACTTCGAAGGGGGAAACCCAAATCCCGCTCACTTTCAGCATGTCGTCGTTTCGTCCTGAATAGGTGAAATAACCGTCATCGCTCTCGCTGTATTTGTCACCACTGCGGAGCCCAGGTACCGAGAAAAGTGTTGCGGCTCTTTTCCCGGTTGTTCCAGTAATACGCCGCGCTGGTCGGACCGTTGACTTGAAGCTCGCCGATTTCACCTTTCGGCACAGGCTTGCCGTCTTCATCGACCAAACGGACTTGATAACCCGGCACTGCTTTTCCGGTGGTGCCGTAGCGCACGTCGCCCGGGCGGTTGGACAAGAAGATGTGAAGCATTTCGGTCGAGCCCAGACCGTCGAGAATATCGACGCCGGTGTGTTCGCGCCAGCGCCTTCCGACCTCGGGCGGCAGGGCTTCGCCCGCCGAGGTGCAGCGGCGCAGGTTGAGCTCCTCGCGTTTCGGCAGATCGGGACACGATAAAAGCGCGCTATAAAGCGTCGGCACACCATAAAAATCGTCGGCCGATGCTCGCGCAGCACGCGGCAAACCGCTTGCGGTGTTGGCCGGTCGCTGAGCAGGACCGTGGTGGCGCCCACCGAGAGTGGAAAGGTCAGGGCATTCCCCAGGCCATAAGCGAAGAACAGTTTTGCCGCGGAAAAGACCACATCGTTTTCCTCAATGCCAAGAATCGGCTGGGCATAGAGCTCGGCAGTGCGCATCAGGCTGGTTTGCACATGCACGACTCCCTTGGGCGTTCCTGTGGAGCCTGAGGAATAGAGCCAGAAGCAATCGTCGTCGGGGCGCGTCGGCGCGACCGCAAAATCGGTAGGCGCGCTTGCCATCAGGTCGGAGAGGCGCGGATGCGCCGAGCTGTTCGTTCCGGCAACCACGATATGTTTGAGGAACGGCTGATCGCCTAAGATCGGCTTAAACACCGGCAGCAACGCTTCGGAGACGATCAACGCCTGAGCGCGGCTGTCGCGCAGCATGAAATCAAAATCGTCGCCAGTAAGGAGCGTGTTGACGGCGACCGGAACAAGTCCCGCTTTGATCGCGCCGAGAAACACGGCCGGAAGTCGATCGTGTCGAGCAGACACACCAAGATGCGGGTTTCCAGCGCTAAACCGAGGTTCGTCAGCGCGTTGGCGCAGCGATTGGTTCGTTCCGCAAGGTCGGTGAAGTGTAACTGCCGCGCTCATCGATGTAAGCGATCTTATGCGGACGTGCCGCCATGTTCCGCTCGATCAGGTCCACCGCCGCATTATAGAGGGGCAATTTTGGCGCTTGTCGTTCATCTTCGCCTCCCAATCGATTCTGGCGCTTGTTCCTGTGATTCGGGCCGCAGCCATTAGGGACGGCGTTGTTATTACTATAGAAGGGAAGTTGGCGGCAACCTCGCGGCGCAAGATTCTATTTTAAGTAGCCGCGTTCCCGGTAAAAGCGTCTAGCGCCAGCGTGTAGCGGCACGTCATAGGGCGCTTCTTCGTCGTTGGCGCACAGTTGCGCCACGCGGAGTTCCTTATAGTTGTCGGTGGGGATCAGGTCGCGGCGCTTTTCGATGGCTTCGCAGAGCGCATAGGCGACTTTATTCGGCATATCCGCACGAACGATCATCGGCCAGCCGCTGAAATCGAGGGTCGGCATGTCTTCAGCAAGGCGGTTAAAGCGCGTCTTTGTCATCATCGCGGGCCGATAGCCGAGCGCTTTCATGTGTTTCAGCACGATGCCGTCGATGGGTAAAAAGCGAAAGCCGTGCTCCAAGGCGGTGTGTCCCCAGCTCTTGATGCCTTCATCGAAGATCGCGTTGATTGTGCCTGTCTCAATCCCCTTGCGCCGGCTCGGATCGCTTTACCGCGGCGCGCTATGAAGTTTAGCGCCCCAGCGGCGCAGCTCGCCGAGCGAAAACCCGCCGCGGCCAAAACCGCCGAGACCGTGAACATCGTCGCATTTCCGGTTAGCGGACTTTTGGGTATCACGCCGGTGGACATGCGCAGCGGAATGCGTTCTTTGCCGATCTGTGACAGTGAAGTGATTCCCGTCGATACATGAACGGCAAAACCCATGATGTCGTAAGAGGGAAAAACAGCGACGGTCCTGAGCGGCAGCCGTTTGGGGAAGGGGCCTGTGCCGCGATAGGCCATGGTCAATAATACCGATGGGTTCACCCACGCCAGCGAGTATTTTCCTTCGGCGACCGCGATGATCTCGCGAAAGCTGCCGGTCGTGAAGGAAATCGATACCTCCGGCCGGGTTTCGGATTTCTTCGTGTCGAGAGAAAGCCTGAGCACGCGGCCAGAGATCGGTATCTGTTTGCAGCATGCCCTCCGCCGCGCGTTTGGTTTGATAGGAAAGCGAACTGTCGTAAAGTCCGGCGGCGATTTCCAGCAGTCCTTTGGCGCGCTGGATGCCGGCGTTATATCGTTGGGTAGCCATAGCGATTTCAATCCTCCCCGTTGGCGACCCCAACAATAATCGCTGGCAATTGGAATGACAATATCCAAGCAGCGATTTAGCTACGATGAGAAACCCAGCGTAAACGGCGACCGTGTTGAGTTGATGAGAGTTGGTTGGAGAAAATTAGAAGGGAATGCGCCGCCGGACCGTCTTCTATTCGGATGGTCCGGCGGCGATCACTAGATGAGTTATTTCTTCGCCAAGTCGCTTTTTAGCTCGCGTCGCTGCGCGTCCAACTTGCCCTGGTCTTTTTCGCAGTTCCACGCGATCGCCGTGAATCTCTTTCAGATCGCCGCGAATTTCCCGGCGGTCCTTCATGATTTCGGTTTTGCTGGCGCCGTTTCGCAGGTCCCGGCGCAACTCAGCGCGGTCGTTTCTCAGCTCGGCGTGATCTTTGCGCAGCTCCACACGATCGCCGGAAATCTCTTTGCGGGTGCCGTGAATGTCTTTGAAGTCCTGGCGAATCTCGGCCTTGTTGTGATGGCCGCGGTTGTCATAGCGAACATCGCGATGATACTGGCGCGGGTCGGGATGCCGGTAAGAGCGTCGGTCATGTTCGTCGTGGTCGAATTTTTGGCTTGATGTTTTTCCCAGCCTTTGTGTTGCCCATGATTTTCCCGTTCCTGGTGTTCGGACTTGCCTTTCGGGTCCGCCAACGCAGGCAGAGCGGGCATCACTAAGGTTGCGGAAAGTAACCCTCCCAGGACAAAAACTTTTGAGCGATTCATCTACGTACTCCTTTGTTACGCACGTTAATATTTTTGTTTCTTTCGTTCGGTTAATATTCGGTACGCTGCAATCGCCCGGTGTTCTGGCGATTTTGTTCGATGACGCGTTGGTTCTGTTGGATCTGTTGCTGATTGTACTGGTACTCGGCTTGTTCTTGTCCTTGCATGTAGTCGCCCACCAAAGCGCCTGCGCCCAATCCAGTACCAGCGCCAATGGCCGCGCCCATGCCCGGACGGCCGAATGCGCTGCCGATCAATCCGCCCGCGGCGGCGCCGCCGACAGCGCCGATGCCAGCGCCCTTTCTCGAGTCGTCAGTGGCCCGCCGGCACAACCAGCGGTTGTAGCCGCGGCGACGGCGAGGATGATTGCCCACTTAGAAAACTTGCCGTTTGTCGTCTGATTTCGCATTATGCCTCCCAATCTATTTTCTCTTCGTTCCATTTGGTTGCACAGCGACTAGAGCAACCAATATGCCAGCGGGCTAAAGGGACCTAACCATTCGAATTTGGCTCAGCCGTTCCAGGACTGACTTTGACCGGCACCGTAAAATTACCTTTGCAGAGTGAAAATGGCCGTTTGAAAAGGTCTCGAGTGCGCCGGCAGTCATTGTGCTTGAATGCTTATCTGCCGGTGTTGTAGAGCTTAGGCGAGGATGGGAAGTGTTGGGATGAAAATTGTCCGACAACGGAATCGTCGGCAAAGGGTTAACATGGCTGTCCAGTTTCGGATCACGACCGCTATTCTGATCTTGGTGCTGCAATGCGCTATGGCCGACGCGCAGGAGAAACCCAGGATCTTTCTTGGCGCGTCCAGTAAAACTTTAGGCTATAGCCCGCTCTGGGTGGCATCGAGGAAAGGATTTTTCGATCAGCAGGGACTCGACGTTCAGTTGGTGTTGTTGCGCGGGGTGCCGATGACGGTCCAGGCGCTGGCGGCGGGCTCCTTGCACTTCGGCTCCGGCGGTCCGGAACCTTACATCGAAGCGTCGGAGCGCGGCCTCGACTTCGTCGTTACCGGCGGCATCATCAACGGCATCGCCCAGTTTCTGATCGCTGGCAGGAATTACAAAACATACGAAGATCTGCGCGGCGCCACCTTCGGCACCGCGTCACTCACCGGCGGCACCATCACCGCGCTACGAGAAGCTCTCAAGCTCAGGGGCCTCGAGTATCCGCGCGACTATAAATTGCTGATCATCGCCGGCGGCTCATCGGCCAATCTCGCCGCGCTGCAATCCGGACAGATCGCGGCGACCACCGTGGCCGTGCCGCTCAACTATGCCGCGGAGGAGTCGGGACTCAACATTATTGGCCGGCTGAGCGAAGGCATTGCGCATTTTCAGACGAATGCTTTCGTGACGCGACGCTCGTGGGCGGAGAAGAATCGGCCGGTGATGGTGCGATTCATGAAAGCGATGGTTCTCACGTTTCGCTGGATGTTTGAAAACCGCGATCTCTGCGTCGAATTCCTGTCAAAGGAGATGCAGCTTAAACCGGTGCACGCGCGCAGGGGCTGGGAATTTTATACGCAGACTCGCTTCTGGCCGCCGGACGGTGATGTAACGTTAGAGGGACTCAAGAACAATATTCGTTTTTACGCCGAGCAAACCGGCGCCAAGGGACCGTTGCCTGACGCGAGCAAGTACGTGGATCAGAGCTATTTGCGCGATGCGCTGAAGGAGATCGACAAACGATAGCAATCAGGCGCTCGAATCGAGCGTCCGAATGGTGGCGTAACTCAGTGATGCGCGCGAATTAGGTTCTGGCCCAAGCGCCAGCGCAGCACTTCGTTGGCGCCTTCGGTGATGCGCGTGCTGCGGATTTGCCGGTACCACCATTCGAGCGGCAGCTCCTTCATTAAACCCAAACCGCCGTGAACCTGGATGGCGCGATCGACGACCCGGCTCGCCATCTCCGTCGCCATGACTTTGACCATGTAGGACAGGTCGCGCACGTCTTCACCGCGATCGACGCGCCAGGCGCATTCGTAAACCATGTTGCGCACGGCGTGGAGCTCCATCGCCGAGTCGGCGATCATGAATTGGATCGCTTGGCGGTCGGCGAGAGGCCGGCCGAAAGTCACGCGAACTTTCGAGTATTCGATCATCATGTCGAGCGCGCGCCGCGCGATGCCCACCGGTCGCGCGCCGTGGCCGCGGATGCGTCCTTCGCCGATCCATTTTTGCGCGATAGAGAAACCGCCGCCGACTTGGCCGATGACGTTTGCGGCGGGCACGCGCACGCTGTCGAAGACGAGTTGCCAAGGCGCTTCCCCCATCATCGTCGGCCACTGCCTTTCGAGGAGCACGCCGGGGCTTTTCAAATCGACGGCGAAACAGGTAATACCACCGCGCGCTTTCTTCTCGGATCCGTCACCGCCATCAACTGCGCGTAGTCGGCGCGTCCCGCGGCGGTTATGAATCGCTTCGTGCCGTTGACAACGAAGTCGTCGCCGTCTCTGACCGCCCGCGTGCGCATGTTCGCCGGATCGCTGCCCGCGTCGGGTTCCGGTCTGGGCGAAGCAGAATCTCAGCTCGCCGCGCAGCACCGGCTCGAGAAATCTTTTTTCTGTTCGTCATTACAGTGAAACAGCACGGGTCGCACTTCCGGCCCGAACAGCTCGAGACTGCGAAAGGGCAAGGAAGCGGCGCGCGCGATCTCCTCGTGAATGATGCAGCGCGGCAGGAGCCCTAGACCCGCGCCGCCATATTCCGCCGGCACGTCGAGCATCCAGAGCCCCATCGACTTGGTCTTTCCTGCAGCGGCGTGAGCAAATGCTCCGGCATCGGCCCTTCGCTGTCGTGGCGATACTCGCGCTCGAGAGGAATCAGCTCCTTATCGACGAAGCGGCGCACGGTTTCTCTGAGGATTTGAATTTCTTCGGGCAGGTTGAAGTCCATGAGCTTTTTTCCTTCGTTAGGGACGGCTCGTTTTGTATTCAGGTGGGATGGCCAGATTAAGAAAGATTTCTCGCTTCGCGCTCGAAATGACATACGAAACGAGAGACCTTTAATGAACTGCGCGTCATGGCCTTGTCGAATTGCACTTCGATTCACTCGCTAGCGACGATCTTGTTAGCTAGCACACCGATCTTCGACGACGAGACTTCGACGGTATCGCCGACTTTGAGAAACAGATCGAGCGGCCGTTTGCCGTCGGGACTGCGGCGCGATTTGTCGGCGGCTGTGCCCGCGGAGGTGCCGCCGGCGATCACATCGCCGGGAACGAAAGTGAAATCCTGCGAGAGATATTCGAGCACGTCGGCAAAACTCCAGATCATCTCTTGGCTGTTGTAGCTCTGGCGCACGACTGCCGTTGACGCGCGTTTCGGCGTCGACGGCTTGATGGTCAAGCTCACCGACGACGATGCACGGCCCCATCGAAACGGCGCCGTCGAAATTCTTCTGTAAATTGTAGCTGCACCGCGCGGTCGGCGCCGCCGCCGTCGCGGATACTCCAGTCATGGAATAAAGTGACGCCCCAAACATACTCGCTGATTTTCGCGGCGGAAATATTTTTGCCGCGTTTGCCGATCGACGATGGCAACTTCGCCCTCATAATCAAAATAGGTGACGCGTTTCGGAAAGGGAATCGTATCGTCCGGCCCGGCGACTTCGGCGGGCACTTTCCAGAATCCCCATTGGCCGGCCTTTTTGGCCTCTTCGGTAATTTGCTCGATCGACACGTCGGTTTTGCCGAGCCGGTTGGCCCACATCCCGGCCAAGTGTGCGGCGTAGTTGCCGCCGACGCAGGCGATGCGCCGTTCCGGCCAGGGCGCGTGGAGTCTTACCTCACTGGCTTTGTGCACCACTTTCGGCTCGCCGCGGTCGTCGCTCGGAGCGATTCCAGCGAACTGATCGATCACACGGCGCGCTTCTTCCAGTCCGGCGGCGCCGGACTCGATAAACGATAAGAGCCGCGCGGGCAGACGAGTCGCGGCTTGCTCGTCCGCTTTGGCGTCGCCTTTCTCACGCAAGGATCTAGCTAATCCGTGATTGAGATCGATGACCTTTTCATCGATCAGGGCGCCCACTCGGCGAGCCGCGCCGAAGACAACGATCTTCATGTTCGTCCCTCCAAACCTGGTGTGTGACATGGCGTACCATCGCCGCGACCGCGCGGTCAAGCGGTGTGTCGAAATTTCCTTGCTCAGGCAGGATTACTTTTGCGCTAGGCGGCGGCGTGGCTTTTTGATAAGGTCGCGCTGGTTTTTCTTCGAAACCGATAAGCTCGTTCGGCGCCGTTCGTTCGGGAGACATTCCTCATGAAGCTATCAGAGCTAACTCGCTTTTGTTCCGGCATCCTGTTTTTTCGCCTGCCTGGGTTGGTCCGCCGGGTTGTTTGCGGCGGACAAGCTGATCGGCTTTCATTCCGCGCGCACCATGTCGCAGGCGATGCCGTGGATCTGCGAAGAGGTCGGGCTGTTTCGCAAGTACGATTTGGATTTTCAGCTGGTTTACATTTCATCGGCGCCGATCGTCACCGCGGCGATCTTGGGCGGCGACGCCCAGGTGGCGATCAGCGGCGGCGAAGCGATCATTCGCGCCTACGCCCAGGGAGCCACGGACCTAGTCTTTATCGGCAGCGCGAAAAATACCTTGACGCATAGTATTTTGGCCAAACCGGACATAAAAAGGCCGGAAGATCTGCGCGGTAAAAACTCGGTCTGTCTCGCCTCGGCAGCAATTCCCACTATTTCATCATCCAGGCTTTGAGGAAGAGCGGCGTTGATCCGAATGAAGTCAATTTTATCCAAACCGGCGGGCAGAGTGGAAAATCTTGCGGCGTTGCTGAGCGGCAACGTCGATGCCGCGACGATGACCGGGCCATCGGGCGGCACACGGGCCGCCGCGCAGGGTTTTCGTTACGTGGTTTACGGCCCTGATCTGCATATTCCGTTCGCCGCGGCGACGCTGATCACGCGCCGCTCGCTCCTGAATTCGCACGGGCCGGCGATCGAGAAATTCTTCCGCGCCACTGCGGAAGCGATGAAGATCTTATTTCTCGATAAAGAGCTGACCTATAAAGTGTTGGCCAAACAGTTGCGCATTAACGATCGCAAGCTTTTGGATGCCGCCTATGACGAGGAAATCAAAGTGATGGAACGGCGCTTGGAGTTCAAAACGAAGCCTTTCAGGCGATCATCGACGAAACTTCAAAGGTCGATGCGCGCGCCAAAAATTAAAACCGCAGGATTTCGTCGACCGCCGCTATCTGGACGGGCTACAAAAACGGCTTCTTCGATAAACTTTGGTCGGGAAAGTAGCCGCGCCAAGCTCTCACTGCCCAGCGCAAACGGACTGCGTAGCGCTGACAGCTTGCAGCGCGCGTAAGCACACAATCACACACGTGATGCTCATGGACGCCAGTCTGCGTTTGTTATATTCTCAGCGTCATTATGGATAAGCACGAGCCAGCTTCCTATTCGGTGCGCGGCTATTGCGCCCTGTGCACGGCGCATTGTGCCACCATCGCGACGGTAAAAGCGGGAAAGTGACTCAGCTTGTTGGTGACCCGGATCATCCGAACGGTGGGGTTTTCTGCGTCAAAGGCAAAGCCGCGCCGGAGCTCGTCTATCATCCCGATAGGCTCGACTACCCGCCTGCAAGCGCACGCGACCGAAAGGCGATAGCGATCCCGGTTGGCAGCGCATCAGTTGGGATCAAGCGCTGGGCGAAATCGCTGAGAAACTTATTTCCATTCGAGAACGTTACGGCGCGCGCGCCGTCGCCCTGGCGAAGGGACCGGCGGCGGCACGTCGGTTTCCGACGCTGAACGCTGGTTGGCGCGATTCCTCAACAGTTTCGGCAGTCCCAACTGGGTTTCGACCACGCACGTGTGCAACTGGCATAAAGACACCGGCTTTCACCTATACCTTCGGCGTGGAAATCCTACTCCGGACGTGGCGCACAGCGGGACGTTTTGCTCTGGGGCCACAATCCGAGCTCAACCTCGCTGATTCTCGCCCACGATATTGTTGCGGCGCGCAAGCGCGGCATGAAGATCGTCGCGGTCGATCCGCGCCGGGTCGGCATCGCCGCCCAAGCGGATGTGCTGCTCCAGGTTCGCCCCGGTGCCGACGGCGCGCTGGCCTTGGCGATGATCGACGTCGTCATTCAAGAAAACTTTACGACGAAGCGTTCGTGCGCCAATGGACCAATGGTTGGCTGCTTCTGCGCGACGACACGGGGTTGGCGTTGACCGAAGTCGATTTGACGAGCGCCGGTTCCTGCCGAGCGATTCGTCGCCTGGGATGAAATCAGCGATGCGCCGGTGATCTATGATCCGGCGAGCGGCGGTTTTAAGCGCACTTCTATCCGCCCGGCGCTTTTCGGCAAACGCTCGGTGCGCTTACAAGATGGACGAGAAATTTCATGCCGGCCGGCGTTCGCCGCATTGGCAACTCTCGCGGTTCAGCATCGCGCGGAGACATCGGCGACGGTTACGGGCGTGCCGGCGGAGAAAGTCAGAGAAGCGGCGCGCCTGCTTGCGGCCAATCGCCCGGTGAGCATGTACATGCACAACGGCGTGGGCCAACACACCAACGCAACGCAAACGAGCTGGGCGATCGCAACGCTTTATGCGTTGCTCGGCGACATTGACCGACAGGGCGGCAACGTGGTTTTCCGAAGGCGCCGGCGAACGTGGTTTCCGGCAAAGAATTCTTGCCGAAGGAAATGGCCGAGCAGCGAATTGGCCGAGAGCGAAAGCCACTCCGGCCCGCCGGCTAGCCGGGCAACTGCGCTGCCTACGATATTTTTACGGCGGTTCTCGATGGCCGCCCCTATCCGGTCAAGGCACTTCCTCAATTTTGGCTCGAACACGATCATGAACACAGGGGATTCGCAGCGGGCGCGCGAGGCGTTTCGCGCGCTGGATTTCGCCGTGGCGGCGGAATTTTCATGACCCCGACGGCAGCCCTTTGCGACTACGTGCTGCCGGCCGCAAGTTTTCTCGAGAAGAGCAACATGGCTACGACGGCGTTTGCACATCGCCAGCAGGGCAAGCTTCATGTGCAATACCGTCCCGCGGTTGTCGAGCCGCTGGCGGAGCGGCGCGCCGATGCGTGGATTATTTTCGAACTAGCCAAACGGCTGGGCCTGGGTCAATATTTTTGGGATGGCGATATCGAAGCGGCTTATGAGTATGAGCTTGCCCCCACAGGACTTTCCTTTGAGCCAACTCAAAGCCGGAGCCGGGAGGCATTACGGTGCCCGGCGTGCCGCGCTATGCAAAGTATTCTGCCACCAACGAACAGGGGATGGCGCGTGGATTCAATACGCCGGACAAGAAAGTGGCGATCTATTCACACAGCTTTGCCGCGCATGGCTTTCCACCGCTGCCGGTGTACGAGGAACCGCTGATGAGCCCGGTTAGCCGGCCGGATATCGCGGCCGAATATCCGCTCGTGCTGACCAACGCAAAATTTACCGCCTACATCCATAGCCAGCTTCGCGCCCTGCCGTCGCTGCGCAAGCATACGCCCGAGCCGAGCGCCGATATTCACCCGGAGACGGCGGCGCTCTACGGCATCGAAAATAAAAAGTGGCTGAGCATCGAGAGTCCGCGCGGTACGATGCGCGCCAAGGCTCGAGTCACCGACGGCATCGCCCGCGGCGTGGTTTGTTGCCAGCACGGTTGGTGGCAGGATTGCAAAGAACTCTCAATTTCTGGTTACGACGCCTACGGCGACGAATCGGCCAATCCGAGCCTGTTGATCGGCGCCGAGCTCGCCGATCCGATCAGCGGATCTTTGCCGCATCGATCTTATCTCTGCCGGGTGCGTCCGGCTGAGCCGTCTTAGAAAATAAATCTCGATACGTTCTCTGTGGGCTGCCGCCAATCAGCGCTATTCGGCGCGGTTATGAATCCGACTCTTTCGAGAATATCTTTGATGCGTCTAATGACATCGGGCGGCTGGGTGACGGTTTTCTCGATTTTTGCTGAAGATCGGCGCCGCTGAAATAACTCGCACCGTCCCAATCAACGAGCTTCTTTGCTTCCTGCTGAAAGCTGGCATCGCGTTAACATTTTTTCAAAACCGTCGCGCAGTAGCTGGAGTTTGTCTCGCGGCACGCCGGGCGAAGTCGCAAAGGGCCGATCGAAATCGGTGTAAGCGACCATAATCTCCATGAGACTGAGCGTCGCCTTGGCGCTGGCGGGGGCAAGTTCATGGATGGTCGGGACGGTGTCCGGCAACACGCGGCTTTTCGCCGGACCTTGTTGAATCACGAAGGCGATGTAGCCTTGCTGCACCCAGGTCGGCCAAGGTGGCCTGACCAACGTGATATCCGATGTGGCCCGGCAGTCCGCTTCGCCGCGCTCCAAGCCGAGATCGATCTCGCGCGCCGAGCCATAGCCGGTCACGTGCTTGACTTTAAAATCTAAAATCTCGGCGACCAGATTGCTGAAGACAAAGCTGATGCTGCCGGTGCCGCCTTCGCCGAAGCGCGGCGGATTTTTGCCTTGCGCATCGCCTCGATGCTGGTGTGCGGCGAATCTTTGCGGCATGCGATCATCATCGGCGCGCGATTGAAGCTGCCCACCCAGTTGAGTTTGCGGAAATCGAGCTTGACTTCCGGCCGCCCGACCATTTGCTCGAGATAGTTAGCGCGATTGACGGCCAAGATCGTCAGACCGTCCGGCTTGGCGATGTTCGCAAGATAATTTGCCGAAACGATGCCGCCGGCTCCCGGCATGTTTTGCGCGATGATGTTTGGATGGCCGGGGATATATTTGCCGAGATGGCGCGCCGCCAAGCGCCCGGCCACATCGGTGGCGCCGCCCGGCGAGGTCGAAATGATCATGTTGATCGTCTTGCCTTCATAGAAAGGACGCGCTGCTGCGGTCTCGCCCGCGGCAGCGCCGCATAACTCAACACCAAGATTGCGAAAAATCGGACGACGTAAATAGCGACGCATGTTTTGTCCTCGTATCTATGAAGCTTTCTTAGTTGAGAAAAAATCGCCGCGCGGGCAGCAATTCGTCGCTTAGGTCCGCGGCGAATCCGGCGACACAGCAATTCTATCCAACTTGACAGCAGCCGGTTTGCTGACATATCTCAAAATGTTCGCGACTGCAAGAGCGAGTGTGGTCAATTCTTAGCCGGGAGGTTTGCGCATGACGGATTTTCGCGGCGTCGCGAAAGCCCTGCATATCGCCACTTATTCAGGCTGGTATCGCTTCGAACAACGTAATGGTCAGTGGGCGCAGACCGAGAAGGCGCTGACATTTCTGGAAGATGACCGCGCTTCAAGTCGATCCGAATGATTCACGCCATATCTACGTGGCGACCGAACATTCCGGTCTCTTTGTCTCTGCCGATGGTGGCGCGGCCTGGCAACGGGCAAATCCCAACGTGCCGCGCTTGACGACGGTTTCCTTGCTTGCGACTTCCCGGTAGCCATATTTCGCCGGCACCGTGCCGGCGGCGCTCTATCGCGCGTCGAACGGCGGCGCCTGGCAGGAGCTGGAAGGCGTGCGCGCCGGCGCGCACGGCGGCAGTTTCCCGCCAAGCCCGGAGTTAGGCGCGCGCACGCGTCTTTATCGCCGCCGACAACGGAAGCGCCGCGCCGATCTTTTGCCGCCATCGAAGTCGGCGGTCATGCTCGTCAGCGACGATGAAGGGCGGCATTGGACTCCCGCCGTGGCGGGATTGGACGATCCTGACGTGCATCAAATTCTCCCGAGCTCGCGAACCAGAGGATTTGTCGTCGCCGCTTGCGGCGAAGGTATTTATCGGAGCTTGGATCGCGGCGAGCATTGGGAAAAAGTTACGCCGAGCGGAGCGCGTGATTTCGGCTCAGCGGTCACCGAAGACGGCACTGGTGCGATTTATCTTGGCTTAGCGCTTGGCCGGCCAAACACTTGGCTGCGCAAACAGCGCGCCGACGCGGCAATTTTCGTCAGCAATGACGGCGGCGCGCATTGGGACAGCGCGACCGCAGCGTTGAGTGGCGGGGTGATGGCCATGTGTCCGGCGGTCGGCGGCGAGGGTGTCTTCGCTTCGACATCGGAAGGCGACGTCTTGCAGGTCGACTCATCCGGCGCGCGCAAGATCATCGGCGGGCTGCCGTCTATTACGGCGCTTGCCGTGGGCGCGTAAAAAACTTACTTGCGCGAGATCTGCAGCAGGAGCTTGTTCCATCTCTCGACCGTGTTGGCGTATTCATAGGTCGACAGACCCTGCTCCGGATACCAGCGCTTGAAACCGGAGTCTTTGCGCGCCGTACCGTAGCCGTATTTTTCTGAAAACAATTTTTGGCCTCGGGGCCTATCATGAAATCGATGAACAAGAGCGCTGCGTGAGGATGTTGCGTGTGTAGGAATGCCGCCAAGCTGCCCGCATTGGTGGGCACAAGGTCGCCGGGAAGCCACGCCACCGGCGCGCCTCTGGCCGCGGCCAACCTGACGTTGCTGTCGACGGCGGTAAACGAGAGCGGCACCTCGCCGGAAACGATCAACTCATTCAAGCCGAGCGCCGGCAGCGCATATTGTTTGATGTCCTGAGCCGCTAACTTCTTGACGAAGCCATCGCCTTTTTGTTTGAGCATGGCGCCGACGACTCGGCTGCCCATTTCCTCATTGCTGATGCCGATCTTGCCTTTGAGCGCGGGCTTCAAGAGATCATCGAAGCTTTTTGGCACATCGGCATTCGGAATAGCATTCTTGTTGTATCCGATACCGGCATACGATTCGCGATCGACAGTCGTGTAGAACAAACCGGCCGGCGCCTTGTCCTTCGAGCCTTCCGGATAGTCGCCGAGGTGCGGCGAATTGTACGGCAGCAGAAGTTTATTATCGCGCACGAGCATCAAGGAGCCGGGAGTGGTCTCGATGGTATCGACGATGTAACGCTTGGCTTGAGCCTCGCTCAAGATTCTGCTCGCCAGATTCACCGCCGGCGCGCGATAGAGCTCAACGGTGACGCCGGGATATTTCGTTTCGAAAGCCTTCGCCATCTCTTTGTACACGGTAAGCGACGTGTACCAGACAAGCTTGCCTTCGTTCTTGGCGCCTTCATAAAGCACGCGCTCGCGGTCGGCGCCCAGATACTTTGCCAGGTCGGCGGCGGTCTTGGGCTGCGCGGACTGGCACCATGCGCTTCCCAACATGTTCGCCATCAGGAGAATCGCAAGGAGCGACGTTTTCATTTCTTGCCTCCCGAGATGCTGCGCTGCTTTTGCTAGCAATATTCAATAACGGAGTGCTATGTCAATTGTAGCAAAGGCGAAATCAAACACGATTCGGGAAACATAAATAAAAAGGAGATGAAAACATGTCGATGAATTACGAAACTTTACTTGTGACGAAAGAAAGCGGCATAACGACGATTGCATTCAACCGTCCGGAAAAGCGCAACGCGATGAGTCCGCAACTGCACGGCGAAATGTTCGATCTGCTCACGGATCTGCGCTACGACAAGGAGACGCGCGTGATCGTGCTGACCGGCGCCGGTGAAAACTTTTGCGCGGGCCAGGATCTAAAGCAGTACTCCCTTGAAATGGAAAGCCAGCCCGAGCGCGTGCGCGACGAGGTGCGCGAGAAAGTGCGGCGTTGGCGTAACGAGATGCTGAGAACTTTACCGCAGCCGGTGATCGCGCGCATCACCGGCTGGTGTCTCGGCGGAGCATTGACGGTGACCGCCGGATGCGACATCGCCATCGCTTCGAGGAAGCGCTCTTCGGTCTGCCGGAAGTCAACTTCGGCCATTTCCCCGCCGGCGACAACCACTGCCGTGTTGACCGAACATCTTCAGCCAAAACACGGTCTTTACTATGCGCTCACAGGAAAAATGATGTCCGCGAAGGACGCCGAGCGCATCGGTTTGATCTCGAGGGTCGTGCCACGCTCGGAATTAGACAAGGAAGTGGCGGAGCTGGCAAAATGCCTCGCCGAGAAAAGTCCGATGGCACTGAAGGCCGTGAAAGAAGCGTGGTATTACAGCTGGTATTCGCCGCCGGATGTCGCATTCGAGCTTTCCAACTTGATTTCCCAGCGCACGATTCGCGAACATGGCGGCCGACCCGGCCTGAGCAGTTCGTTCAGAAAAACTTCGACCCGTGTCGGGCGTCATGAATTTGCAAAAAGAGTGAGCGTCGCGCGCGATATTTTTCGGTGATTTTGTTCTTAGATAGCTATTGCGTTGCTATCGAGAACGCTACGCCCGCTTGGAAGCGGCGCCGCGCCATGCAAACCAGGCTGGGTGTAGCGCCGCCAGCTTGATTTTCCCGAGCGAACATCGCGCGCAGATTAAATCAACCGCCGAGCGTAGTCGTTCTTTGCGCTCGCGCCGCGTAGCTGTGCAAACTTCGATCGTAACGTTTCCGCGTCGGTATTCTTCTCTTTTTCCTCCAATTGTATCGAAACCTCTTACATATTTTGAGGCATCGGAAGCGCTGATACGGCAATTTCGCTGCGATCATTTCGTTGTTCGTTCGTGGCATATGCTTTGCTGACGAGACATCTGCGTGGACGAACTACTCGAAACTCGCCCGTGATTATTCAAACCGGCGTCTGCTCACACAGTCGCCAAAAAATGGAGAAACGTTATGGACACTCAAATGTGGATTGTCATTGTCGCTGTTCTCGTCGGCATTATTATTCCCTGCTCGGCGGACTGCTTTTTATGCAGAGACACCGCTCGCGCGCATCTACAGGAGCGCTTCGGCCCGAGTATGACCGGACTATACGCAAGTATGGCGATCAAAAAGATGCCGAGGCAGAGCTTTTAGCGCGCGAGCAGCGGGTCACCAAACTGCATATCGTTCCACTTTCCGCGGCGGACGCAGCCCGGTTCACGGAAGCCTGGCGTTCGGTGCAAAACCGTTTCGTTGACGATCCCGCGGAGGCCGTGCAAGACGCTGATCGCCAAGTGCTCGAATTAATGCAACGGCGCGGTTATCCGACCGGCGACTTCGAGCAACGTGCGGCGGATCTTTCTGTCAGCCATGGCGCAGTGATCGATCATTATCGAGCGGCGCACGCGATCATTCGCGCGGATCAGGAGGGCGAGCGAGCACAGAGGATCTAAGGAAGGCAATTGTCCATTATCGCGCGATTTTTGACGAACTGCTCGATACGCACAAATCAGAGACGAAGATTCACCAGACTGAAAAAAGGAGGTTGGCAATGGAAAACAGGGAGAGACATCTTCGACGGCCGATATAGCAGCGTCTTCTGAGCAACCGGAAGTTCAGCCCGAGCGGGTGGACTTGGCCCATAAAGGCATGAAGGGGCGATTGCTTTAGGGACGACAGGCCGAACAGCCGGGAAACGGCGATCTAAGAAATGATCAATCGGTGCCGTTGTTTTCTAATGATTCGATTCAGGGTTTTCGCTCTCGGTGGACCGCGTTGCAGACTGGTTTTGTCGATGAGCCGCGACGATCCGTCGAGCAGGCGGATGAGCTTGGTCGCCGAGGTGATAAGCGATTTGGCATCGACTTTTGCCGATGAGCGGACAAAACTGGAACGGCAATGGGATCAGGGCGATAAAGTTTCGACTGAAGACTTGCGTTTAGTGTTGCGTCGTTATCGGTCGTTTTTTGATCGGTTTCTTTCGATCTAGCCAACGGCACGGTGTCGGTTCGCCCGCGAAAGTGCCTGTCAGCGAAAAGCTCGCGGACAGCTGATGAATCTCTCAGACCAAGTTGAGCTGAACAGATGCTTTGAACGGATTTTGCCGTCTTTGAGCTGACCATCTTTAACGCGGCGCCGGCGGTGAGCTGAGACGCGCCCAGCGGTTTGAGCTCACATGAGAGCCCGTGGTCAAAAAATCGCTGTTGTCGATCGGCGGCGCAATACTCGTTTTGTTGGCGCTGGTTGTCGCAGCCTCATTCTTACTCGATGAGCCGTTGCGAAAGAGAATGGAGGCGGACTTAAATCTTCGATTGAAGGGGCTACACTGTTCGGATCTGCTCGACTCGATTTTCATCCCTTTGGTTTTTCCCGGATCTCGAAGACACAACCATTTTTCAAAACGCGCATCCGGAACCCGCTGTCGCGAAAATCCCCAACCTGACAGCCAGCGTTCACTGGAAGGCTCTGCTCTTCGGCAAAACTTGTCGCCGATTTTGCCATCGATAATCCCATCGTGCACGTGGATCTCCGGCAATTTACGGAAGAGGCTAAAGACGACGTGCCGATGAAAGATCGGGGCTGGCAGGACGCTTTGCAGGCTATCTATCCGCTGAAAATCAATCGATTTACAATTCACAACGGCGATTTGACCTATGCAGACAAAGGTCCTTTTAAACCGCTGCGGATCACCCGGCTCGATTTCATCGCGGAAAACATTCGCAATGTCGAATCGGCGGAAGGCTCTTACCCGTCGCCGGTTTGGGTGCAGGGGATCGTGTTCGATACGGGAAAAATAAAAATCGACGGACATGCCGACTTTCAGCCGAGCCGCATGTGACATTAAAGGGCGGCCTTCAGCTCCAGCAAATCACGTTGGATTACTTTAAACCAATCACGGAACGCTACCAATTGTCCAGTCCAGCGAGAGGTACTCTCCAGCGATGCCATGATCGAATACGCGCGCGAAGGTACGAACATCCAGATCAAGCAACTAGACTTTAGACAAATTGGTCGCGGACTGCACATCCACGTCGCGGCGATCGCCCCGACTGAAAACATCGCTAAGGAAGCGGGAAAGCCACGAGAGAGCACAGCAAACGATCCTACGTTTGAAGTGAAAGTGGATCGTCTGCGAGGTCAGAAACAGCCAGCTGGATACGTGAACCGGCGCCGCGAAACCCGCCTACCACGTGTTTTTTACCGATGCCAATATAGATATCGAAGAAATCAGCAGTCATCTTAAAGACGGTGTTGCACGAGGGCGCGCGAGCGGACGATCTCATGGGCAGTGGTCCGAGCCGAATCGACGTGGCGTTTCGACCGAACGAAGGGCCCGGATTTTAATCTGGCGCTGAGCAGTCAGAAGATACCGACATGCTGCAAAATGAATAACTTTGTTTCGAGCCTATGGCAACTTCGATGTGGTCAATGGAAAGTTTCTTTCTATTCTGATCTCAAAGTGCGCCAGGGAAAAATCGACGGCTACGTAAAACCGCTGTTTTCACGATATGGACGTCTACGACCATCGGCAAGACTGGGACAAAGCTTGTTCAGGAAACTTTAGCTGAAGGTTTAGTTGGCGGCATCTCTGCGTTGCTGACCAATCGGCCACGGGAGGAAGTAGCGACCAGAATCCACGGTTTCCGGGAGATATCAGAGTCGCCTCAAGACCAGCACCTGGGAAACTGTCGTCCGGCTGATCCAGAACGCATTTTTCCAAGCTTCATCCTGCCAGGCTTCGATAGAGAATCGGCGCAAGGCAAGAATAACCGCAACAGCCGCAGCGCTACGTCCTAAGGCTGGACGGAGTCAATCTTCACTCCTCCTGCGCAATCGGAAAGACCGAGCCTCCGCAGGATCAATTCCAATCTTTATTCAAGTCTAAATTCTCCTAAACGACTCAGCTCATGTTAGAAATTGTGTAAGTAAAAACCTTTAAGCGATATTTTTGTTGTCAGAATTTTTCTGATTTTTAAAGGCGATCTCGAGTGTGCAGCATGGTGTTAACGTGTTGAATTCGCTTGGAAATATATTGCGCAGCCGAATGGCATCTTAGTTGCTCTAGATTAGATTTTAATCGAGGAGGTAGAATGAAGAGATTTTGTATTTGTTTTGCTTATTACAGTGATGGCTGTTGCTTGGTTCGCGTGACAAACAAAAATCAATCGGCGAACGATCGGACCCTCAACCAATGTTGCGGTCCGATAACAGCGCGTCGCAATGCGCGGGATCGTGACGGAGCGACAAGGACCTCTGGAGATCAGTCAGAAAACAAGCGCAGATCGAGCGTCACTCAAAACAGACAGGGTGATCACCTCTGATGACGGCCGTCGACGAATGGTCAGAACGTAAAGATTATTACGAGCGATGGCAGGCGTGAGAGCTGCGCGGGCCAGTGAAAGCGCAAAGGAGAAAGCCGATATCGCGGCGAAAGCCACCCAGATTGCCGGAGTCAAACAGGTCAGATAACCAATTAGAGGTTGCACGAATTAACGTCCAGGAGGAGTGCCATGTCCAAGGCAGTATTTTGTCTCTGTGATAGCGAAAGCCAGGCGGAAATCATCGTTAATAACCTGAAAATGCGGGAGCGCTGAATAACGATATTTCGGTATTATTTCCTGATAAAGGCGGAACCCGGGATTTCGCCCACGAACAACACACCAGGTTGCTCCTGAAGGAGCGGCGGCGGGAGCAGGAGCAGGCGGTACTCAGGCGGTATCATGGGCTGGCTGGTCGGAGTCGGCTCGTCAGCAATCCCAGGCGTCAGGGCCGGCCATCGCGGCCGCCTGATTGTGGAGCCACCTGACTGGGGGCGGCGTGGGGGCCGCGGTCGGCGGGTTTTCTGGGGCGCTGATCAGTCCCGGCATCCCCTGAATATGAGAGGCGTGAGACAATACGAAGGTAAAATAAAAGGCGGCAACATTCTCGCTCCCGTACACACGGGAAAAGTAGCCGGGAACCGATCGCGTGAAAGAAATTAGAACGCGCTGGCGCGCACGACACGCCTATACCGGGGAAGAAAGTATTTCGGACAAGGACAGGGGCTAGCCCGCGGGCTTTGGCCATGCCTGATTGTAATTAGGAACGTAAATAGAAGGAGGGTTCTATGGCAAAGTTTGGAAAGTTTTAGCAACTATGGTTTTGGTGTTTACGATGGCCGGCTGTCAGGCCATGACCGGCGAAACCGTCGGGCGTAACGTCGACGATGCGACGATCACGACTTCCGCGAAGACGAAATTGGCCGCCGATAAGCTCTCGAGCCCTCACACGGGTTGACGTGGATACGAAACAACGGCGTCGTCTCGCTCAATGGGGTAGGTAGACCTCGTCCCGCGCAGAAGGCCCGCGCGCAAGGAACCTCGCATCCCAAGTCGGAGGCGTCAGCAAGGTTGTCAAACAATCTTCAAGTGCAAGCGAGCTCGCGCCAATTAATTATTCTGAGCTGGGCGCTGTGCCAGCGCTGCCGGCAGCGCTCTGTGAGGTTATTGGGGAGGAGTAAAATATGCCTGGTAATATCTTTACATAATCGGAGTGGTGGTAGTTGTTTTTATTCATTCTTGGACATCTCGGTTTGCGATAAAATCGTGGCGTGATGCTTTAGAAGGAGAAGTTTTAGCTACGAACGAAGGATAATACTTGAGGAAACTTGGCGGCAATTGCGTGGCAAGCTCAGATCCTGGTGGGGCAATTTGAGTGACAGACGATTTTGAATGATCGATGGTCGAAAAAGACCGTGAATGTGGATTGATCCAACAGAAGTAGCTGGCTGTACGCGCAGACCTGCCGAGGAAGAAGTCGATCATCGTTTCAGCGAATATCGGTGATTGCGGCGCTGACGATGGGCTGAGTGGAATCAAGGCGAAAACGTGTATGAGTCTGCGGCGAAACTGCCGCGAATAAAGCTCGGAGGCCATTTCAGCGGTAGCAGTGACAGCGTTGAGACCGCTACTTCCGACTCCAGCAGAATAAGTTCGAGGCGATGGCAGGCTTGCATTTTGAAAGGGAAGTGCATTCGCAAGTATCCTGTGCAAGCGATAATGCTCGCTCCGGTGTGGTTCTATCTGATGTCACGCGGTCGAAGTTATCGTCGTTAGGCGATAAGCGACCTGGCTGGCGATCGCGGGATTTCATCGCCGCCCGGCCAGCGATCAAGGATGTGGGCTAACTTCTTCTTAGCTTTTGGCTGGCTGGCGGCAGTCAATAATTGCTTTCAACGGCAGGTGGTCCGAGGCTATTCGGCTCAGCGTGTGTTCTTAAAGCAGCTCAGTAGTCGTCAGGGCGCCGGGCGGAGAGACCCAGATCTCGATCGAGCGCAAACAACGGAAGGCTGACGGGAAGGTCCGGATCAGCGCGGTTTTTCCCGAGTCGCGTATGGATCCAACGCAGCGAACGACCGGTCGGCATCCATTCATTGAAATCGCTCATCACGATCACGATTCGACTTCGCTGATTTCGGTTAGCGCGGCTAAAAGTTTCCCAACTCTGAAACGCCGCTCAGCGCCGCGAAGTCCAAGATGTGTGACGATCACACGCACTGTTTCGCCATCCAGATCGAGGTCAGCGTCACATGGCGCCGCAAGCGGTTCCTCGGCGGCGATAAGTGTGAGATCGATTTTGTTCACCGCCAGGATCTTGCCGCTAGTTAGCAAAACGTTGCCGTAGTGTCCGTTGCGCTGTTCTACCGATGGGCCGGAAACCGCCTGCAACCCCGTGACCCGAAGCTAAATAGTTCATCTGGTGCAATTTCTTCCGCGCCGGGTCCCATCCGAGTGAACTTCCTGGAGGCCGATGATCTGAGCGCCGCTGTCTCTGATAACCTTGCGCCGACCCGCGTATGGCAGTCGCGCGTCGGTCCGAGCCGACGCACTCGTGGATATTGTAGGACAGAGCCGTGATCGGTTGCATGTTCGTGCGCTGGATCTGAGAGCATCGCCAGCGGGCGCGGCCGAATCGGCTCATCGCGGAAGATTCGTGCGCCACGCGGACAGAATACGCCGCGAGCGTCGATAGGAGTCACCGCGTGGCCTGAAGAGAAATTTCGTCTGCTTATCTTAGACCTGAACAGCCAGAGCAAGACAAGAACACTGAGCGGAACTCCTAAAAGCCATAAAATAATACCTGGTGACCATGGTTCACCTCCTTCTTTTTGTTCGTCGCGCCTAATTCAGCCGCGCTGACGATGATAAATTTTGCAACCGACATGCCACCGTGCCATCGGCATCACTTAATGCAGCAAATTTCAGCAGCTTGGCGTAATCGAGGAAAACCAAGACAAGTTCGTATGAGAAGAGAAAATCCTCCGCTGTGCAGCGCATGTCTGTTTCAGGAACGTTTACGATCTCTGATGCGGCGATGGCAGATTATAAACGAAGCCTGCACAACAAGAAAAAGCCATCGCCCACCCCAATGATGACTAAAGTGAAGTGTCATGCCTGAAGCACCAAACTGCAACCGCTCCGTGCTGGGGTGGACTCATTGACAAATTCGCCCTGTATCGGATATTTTCAAAAGGACGGTTAGATGCCGGCGGCGCGCGGATATCGGTCAGTGATCGACAAATTACGATTCATTTTTAAAGGAGGATTCCAACCGTGGTGATGTTAGGCACAGACATGAAAGTCGCGGAGACCCCCAAAGAGGGTCTCAAAGATTACGACTAAGACCGATCCTTACGCGAGAATGGCTGCAGAAGGAGGGCGTCAGAGTTTATAAGAACCACTACTTTCCGAGCTTGGCCAAGATCGAGCTCGGTCCAGTGGGAGCGAAAGGGGAAGCGGAGCGGTCGTCCACATCGATAACCGTCACATGCCCAACGATTGTCATCGTCATCGAGATCAAGCCAGGCGGCAAGTCGGAGCCGGAGCATCACATGTATGAGCTCACGATCTACGTCGTTTCCGGCCGGGGCGCAACGACCATCTGGCAGGACGAAAAACAAGAAGAGCAGCTTCGAGTGGCAGGCCGGCAGCCTGTTTTCAATCCCACTCAACGCGAAGTACCAAAACTTCAACGGCAGCGGCCAAGAGCCGGCGCGCTATATCGCGGTAACCAACGCGCCGCCGATGATGCGTCTATACCGCGACAATGATTTCATCTTCAATTGCGATTACCTGTTTCGCAGTCGTTACGCGGGCGAGGAAGATTACTTCAGCGGCAAAGGCAAGCTCTTCAACCGGCGGATATGGAATCCAACTTCATCGCCAATGCGCCGGACATGTTGCTCTACGGCTGGAAGGAGCGCGGCGCCGGCGGCATCAACGCGATGCTGGAGATGGCTGAAAATAACACCAAGAGCCACATCTCCGAGTTTCCGATCGGCACCTACAAGAAAGCGCACCGCCACGGGCCCGGCGCCCATCTCGTGCTACTCAGCGGCACCGGCGGCTACTCGTTGATCTGGACCAAAGAAGATCGTTCCGACATGATCAATGCGATTGGCAATTAGGCTCGATGGTGACCGTGCCCAGCGACAACTGCTATCATCAGCACTTCAATTCTGGAACGACGCGAGCCTCGGTATCTTGCGCTCTCGCCCCGGTGACATGGGCCTTTATAGAGCGCCGTGGCGGCGGCGGCGAGAATGCCGACCGGAGCATGAAGGAAGGCGGTTGGCAGATCGAGTACGAGGATGAAGATCGCGAAATTCACGAGATCTTCGAGAAGCGAGCTCAAGGCTCATGGCGCGACGTGCAAGATGAAAGCCTTCGTGCCGTGGTGCACCGGCGAAGTCGGGCCGACGAGCGAGCGCGATTCGTAAGCCGTTTAGGACTTGCGCGTTTGCAGGGAGTGGTAACGGACGGCTGCGCAAGTGGCTGTCCTCGAAAACCACCAAGCTGCCTTGTTCGAGCAGCTCGGTTAAAGTCGACATATTGGCGAGCAACAAGGCCGCTTGTTTTCGGCGCGGCGCGGTGCTTCCCGCCTGAACAAGATCACCGAAGGTTTCACGCTCGACGCGCCGCGAGTATCGACGCAAAGTTGGTGTCGGCGGAGACAAGCAACGCGGTATTCCTCCGCGGCGCGTGCAAAGACAACTTCATCGTCGGCCTTATGAATGCCGTAACGCCGCACTTGAATCGAGTCGCGCCTCGGCGAGCCGCAGTTGCTCTGCGACAAGCGGAGACAAGGGAACTGTCGATGAGGAAATTCACTGAATCTCGATCAAGGGCAGTTCCCGTTCGCGAAGGCTGCGGCGGCGAAGCGCAATGCTTCCCGGATATCTTCCGCTTCGAGATCGGGATAGGCGCTGAGAATTTCTTCATTCGACATGCCGTCGGCCAACATCCCGACCACCGTCGCGACGGAATGCGCAAGCTTCTGATGCAGGGCACGCCATCCATCTGCTTCGGATTGATACTGATCCGTTCGAATTTCATGCTGACCTCCGGGCGAATCAAGATGCGCCTGGGCATGATTATCCCGAATCTTCACCGCTACTACAATAACGCGGACTCGGAGAATCGGAATATTTCAATGACGCGGATTTGGTTCTAGGCCCCAGAACAACAGGGGACACGCTTGCGCAGGGGTTCTCGTGAGGGAGTGGATTCTTGGGTTAGAGGCAAGCGAGAATCGACTTTTCCGTCGAAAAAATCACAGCGGACGGTTGTCTTTGCCTTACGCCTTGGCGCCGAAGAGTTTCATCATTTTGTCGATGTCCTCGGATTCTTCTGTCGGGTCTTGCCCATTGTTCACGTTGACGCCTTCGGTAAGCTTCTGCTCCAAGGGCAGATGAATTTTAAACGTCGTGCCCTTGCCCGGCATGCTCTCCACGGCGAGCGTGCCGCCGTGATTTTGATGATCCGTTCGCCGGATCGAGAGGCCGAGGCCGATACCTTTGCCTTTCTTGGCGGAAAAAAGGTTGAAAGATCTTGGCTAGGTCTTCCTGATCGATTCCCGAGCCGCTATCGATCACCGTGATGACTCAGGCTCGGCGTATTCTCCTGCGGGTTGCCTTGAGCGCGGCTTCGACCTCGAGATTGCCGCCTTTCGGCATGGCATCGATAGCGTTTAAGAAAAGGTTGATCAGCACTTGCTCCAATTGCTGCGGGTCGGCGGGAATCAGCGGTAAATCATCAGCGATCATCGCCCTCGGTTTCGATTTTTTGTTTATAAAGCCGGTTGGCGACCATGTTCATCGTCTTTGTCGATCGCCTGCTTTGACGTCGGTCGGACAGAGGTCGGCATTTTTAGGCCGAGAATACTGCAAGAGCTCTTGAATGATTCTCTGGCAGCGTTTGGTTTCTTCGTCGATGATTTTCAGACGCCTGGTGGTTCGGCGTGTTGGGCCTCGAACTCGCTCAACAATTGCTGCGTGAAGCCCATGACGATGCCTAAGGGATTGTTGAACTCCGTGCGCCATGGAGGCGGTGATGACGCCGAGCGAAACCAAACGACCGGAAGCGATGAGCTTGTTGCTCCAGTTCTTGTGCCTGCCGCCGCAGCTTTGGTCTTCGCTCTCGCGCAGGACTTCCTCGACCCGCTTTTTTCGGTCAAATCTCGCGTCACCACGGAAAAGCCGACCAGATTTTTGCGTTCGTCGAGCAGCGCCGAAACCACCGTGTTCGCCCAAAAGCGCGCGCCGTCTTTGCGCACACGCCATCCTTCTTGCTCGCTTCGTCCGTTGGTCGCGGCGTAGCGCAGCGCCTGCTCTGGAAAACCCTGGGCTTGATCCTCTGGTCGGTAGAAGCGAGCAAACGGCTCGCCGGATGATTTCTTCGTGCTGAAACCCCTCGATCCGTTCGGCACCGGTATTCCACGAAGTCACCCGGCCTTCCGGGTCGAGCATGAAGATCGCATAGTCCTGCATGCTTTCGACCAGAAGACGAAAGCGTTCTTCGCTTTGCTGGATCGCCTTCAGCTTCAGCCGCTCGTTGATATGAAACAAGATCGACGAAACACCGAAACCTTGGCCTTCAGAACTTCGGCGACGACCGGTTTGAAAAGGTAATCCACCGCGCCGCTCGCCGCGCCGCGGTACACGTCGGTTTCCAGAGTATCGATGGCCGAAAGAAAATGATCGGCGACATGACGCAGACGCTCGTTTTGACGTATCAGATCGGCGGTTTCAAAGCCGTCCATGTCGGGCATGCGCACGTCCATCAAAATCAACGGAGAAATCCTGACGCAGCAGCCAGCGCAGCGCTTCGTGCCCGGACGCCGGCCGTGACCGATGTTGCGTCCCGGTCCGGAGAGCAACGCTTCCATGGCGAGGAGCGTCTCGCGGATCGTCGTCGACGATCAGTATGTTAGCCGTTGGTTCGGTGCTCATAGCTGACTGCGGGCGATTCTCTGCTTGCCAAAGAGCCAGATGCGCAACAGAGCCGAGCAACTCGTCGGTATTGACGGGTTTCGCGATATAATCGGAAGCGCCGGCGTCGAGACATTTCTCGCGATCGCCTTTCATCGCTTTGGCCGTCAGAGCGAGGATCGGCAGAGAGCCGATGCCGCGAGTTCTGACGGATGCGGCGCATGGTTTCGTAGCCGTCCATTTCCGGCATCATGATGTCCATCAAGACCGCGTCGATATCGCGATCTTGATCGAGCAGCGAGATCGCCTCCATGCCGGTTTCGGCGTTGACGCACGTTGAACGCCATGCTGCTCGAGCAGGCTCGTCAAGGCGAAAATATTGCGCACGTCGTCATCGACGACGAGCACTTTTTTACCGACCAGGGCCTCATCCGATCTGGCGCAGCCGCTCCAGCATCTGCTGCTTGTCGGGTCGGCAGGTCGGCTCGCGACCAGATGGAGAAACAGTGACACTTCGTCGAGCAGTCGCTCGGGCGACTGGACGTCTTTGACTATGACGCTCTCGGCCATTGCTGCGCCAGAGCTGAGCGCGTCGTCCTCGGTCAAATCTTTGCCGGTACAAACCACGATCGGCAGCTCCCGCAGATCCGGATTCTGACGGATGCTCTCCATCAGCTCGAAGCCCGATATATCGGGCAGCCGCAAGTCGAGGATGAGCAGTCGAATTTGCCGCCGCGCAGCGCTTCCAAGGCTTCGGCTCCGGTGCCGGCCGTGGAAATTTCCACGTCATTCGTGATTGAGCAACTCGACAATGCTCTGACGCTCGATTTCATTGTCTTCGATCACCAGCAGGCGGCGCTGGCGCTGATTGGGCGTAGCTCATAACGCGGTCGAAGGCTTTTTTCAACTCGTCGGTCGTAGACGGTTTGATCAGATAGGAGAATGCGCCGTGCCCCAGGCCTTGCAAGCCGCTCTTCCTCGACGCTGATAATCTGCACCGGAATGTGCCGCGTCGCCGGGTCCTGTTTCAAATGATTTAAGACCGTCCAACCGAGCATATCCGGGCAGGAAAATATCGAGCATGATCGCGCAGCGGCGCAAAACTGGTGCGCCAGAGCGCGCGCACGTGCGCCCCTTGAGTCGAGACGACTCTCTTCGAGTCCTTGCTCGCGCACCATGCCGAGCAATACATGAGCGAAATGCGGATCGTCTTCGACGATCAGCACGACTCGAGTCGCCGGGCGCGATCAATTCACGGTCGTCTCGAATTTGTTCCGGCTTGACGGATTGATGAACCATCAGCGGCGCCTGGTCGGAGCGCAGCGCCTGCCTCCGGCGCCACGCTAACGTCGCTGACCGACGTAATTCTCGGGCAGATAAAAGGTAAAAGCACTGCCCTGATTGGGCGCGCTGTTCAGGCGGATCTCGCCGCCGAGCAGCGTCGCCAGTTCGCGGCTGATGGCCAGTCCCAAACCGGTGCCGCCGTAATCGCCGGCTCGTGCCCGCGTCGGCCTGATGAAAAGCTTCGAAAATAATTCTTTGTTTATCGGGCTGAAATACCGATGCCTGTGTCTCTGACCTCGAAAGCGATCACCCGGGAAGCGTTGTTCAACGCCGCGTTATCGGCGCTCCAGCCGGCCGTGGCCACATTCATGCGAGAAAGTGACCCGTCCCTGGAGGTGAACTTGAAGGCGTTGAAAGCAAATTTTTCAGCACCTGCTGGAGCCGCTTAAGATCGGTGATTCATGCTGCGCGGAAGCTGGGTATCCATCTCGATATCAAAAGCCAGGTGCTTGGTTTCCGCAACGTGGCGGAAGCTCCGCTCTACGGCGTCGTCGCACGGCGGCAAACGATACTTCTTCGGGCTCCACGGTCACCGTGCCTGACTCGATCTTGGACAAGTCGAGTATGTCGCTGATCAGGTTCAACAAGGTCGGCGCCCGCGGCATGAACGTTTCTCGAAAACTCCACTTGCTTGCCGGTCAGATTGCCTTCGGCGTTCTCCGCCAATTGCTGCGCGAGTATCAGGATCGCTGTTGAGCGGCGTGCGCAGCTCGTGCGACATGTTGGCGAGAAACTCGGATTTGTACTTTGAAGTCAACGCCAGCTCGGCGGCTTTTCTTCCAACGCGTAGCGCGCCTGCTCGATCTCCTGGTTTTTGCGTTCGACCTCGGCGTTTTGTTCGGCGAGCTGCTGCGCTTTGTGGCCGAGCTCGTCGTTGGTTTGCTGCAACTCCTCTGCTGCGCCTGCAGCTCGGTGGCCAGCTTTTGCGACTGCTGCAGCAAGCCTTCCGTGCGCATGGTCGCTTCGATGGTATTGAGCACGATGCCGATGCTTTCGGTCAGCTGCGAGAGAAAGGTGAGATGCGTCGACGTGAACTCGCTCAAGCGACGCGAGCTCGATGACGGCTTTGGTCTCCGCCTCGAACAAAACCGGCAACACGATCAAGTTTCGCGGCGGCGCTCCACTGAGACCCGAGCTGACGCGGATGTAATCGCGCGGAATGTCCGCAGAGCAAGATGCGGCGTTTTCTCGAGAGCGCACTGACCGACGAGCCCGACGCCGAGCGGTACTTGACGCTTGTCTTGGCTCTGCGGGCGGGCGTAGCTCGCGAGCATCACCAGGTGCGGCCGTCCGTTGCTCAAGTCCATTTGATAAATCGCGCCGCATTGCGCGCCCGACGAGGGGCGCCAATTCCGGACAGCAGCATGCGACCGACGGTGGTGAGATCGCGTTGTCCTTGGAGCATGTTGGTAAACCGGGCGAGGTTGGTCTTGAAGCCAATCCTGCTCGGTATTTTGATCGGTCGTGGCGCGCAGGTTCTGAATCATCGCGTTGATATTGTCTTTGAGCTCCACGACCTCGCCGCGCGCGTCGACCTGGATCTCGCGAGTCAGATCGCCTTTGGTGACCGCGGTGGCGACGTCGGCGATGGCGCGCACCTGAGTGGTCAGGTTAGCGGCGAGCAGATTTACGTTATCGGTTAGATCTTTCCAGATGCCGGCGGCGCCGGGAACGGCGGCTTGACCGCCCAAGCGGCCTTCGACGCCGACTTCGCGCGCCACCGTGGTCACCTGTTCAGCAAAAGTTGCCAGAGTGTCGGTCATGCTGTTGATCGTTTCAGCGCAGGGCGGCGACTTCGCCTTTCGCTTCGACGGTCAGGTTTTCTCAAGCTGCCGTTGGCGACGGCGGTGACGACCTTTGACGATGCCGCGCACTTGCGCGGTCAGGTTGGCCGCCATGACATTGACGTTATCGGTCAGATCTTTCCACGTGCCGGCGACGCCGGGCACGCAGGCTTGGCCGCCGAGGTTGCCGTCGGTGCCCACTTCGCGCGCCACGCGGGTAACTTCGGCGGCGAAGGCGTTTAACTGATCGACCATGCGTGTTCATGGCTTCTTTCAACTGGAGAATCTCGCCGCGCACGTCGACGGTAATTTTTTCGACAAGTCGCCGTTGGCGACGGCGATCGTCACATCGGCGATGTTACGGACTTGGGCCGTTAGATTGCCGGCCATCAAATTAACGTTATCGGTCAGATCTTTCCACGTGCCGGCGACGCCGGGGACGACGGCCTGACCGCCGAGCTTGCCTTCCGTTCCGACTTCGCGGGCGACGCGGGTGACTTCGGCGGCGAAAGCATTCAACTGATCGACCATGGTGTTGATGGTGTCTTTGAGCTGGAGGATTTCGCCCTTGACGTCGACGGCGATTTTTTTCGACAAGTCACCGTTGGCCACGGCGATGGTAACATCGGCGATGTTACGGACTTGAGCGGTCAGATTGCCGGCCATGGCATTCACGCTATCGGTCAGATCTTTCCAAGTGCCGGCGACGCCGGGGACGACGGCCTGGCCGCCGAGCTTGCCATCGGTGCCGACTTCACGGGCAACGCGGGTGACTTCGGCGGCGAAGGCGTTCAACTGATCGACCATCGTGTTGATGGTGTCCTTGAGCTGGAGGATTTCGCCCTTGACATCGACGGTGATTTTTTCGACAAGTCGCCGTTGGCGACGGCGATCGTCACATCGGCGATGTTTCGAACTTGGGCGGTGAGATTGCCGGCCATCATGTTGACGCTCTCGGTCAAGTCTTTCCAGACGCCGCTGACGTCGCGCACTTGGGCCTGACCGCCAAGCTTTGCCTTCGGTGCCGACTTCGCGGGCGACGCGGGTGACTTCGGCGGCGAAAGCGTTCAATTGATCGACCATGGTGTTCATGGCTTCTTTCAACTGAAGGATTTCGCCGCGCACGTCGACGGTGATTTTTTTCGACAGGTCGCCGTTGGCAACGGCGATGGTGACGTCGGCGATGTTACGGACTTGCGCGGTGAGATTGCCGGCCATCATGTTGACGCTCTCGGTCAAGTCTTTCCAGACGCCGCTGACGCCGCGCACTTCGGGCCTGACCGCCGAGCTTGCCTTCGGTGCCGACTTCGCGGGCGACGCGGGTCACTTCGGCGGCGAAAGCGTTCAACTGATCGACCATGGTGTTGATCGCTTCTTTGAGCTGGAGGATCTCGCCGCTGCACGTCGACGGTGATCTTTTTCGACAGGTCGCCGTTGGCGACGGCGATGGTCACATCGGCGATGTTTCGGACTTGCGCTGTAAGATTGCCGGCCATGATATTGACGCTCTCGGTCAAGTCTTTCCAGACGCCGCTGACGTCTGCGCACTTGGGCCTGGCCGCCGAGCTTGCCGTCGGTGCCGACCTCGCGGGCGACGCGGGTGACTTCGGCGGCGAAGCTACGCAGCTGATCGACCATGGTGTTGATCGCTTCTTTGAGCTGAAGGATCTCGCCGCGCACGTCGACGGTGATCTTTTTCGACAAGTCGCCGTTGGCGACCGCGATGGTCACGTCGGCGATGCTGCGCACCTGGGCGGTTAAATTACCGGCCATGAAATTGACGTTATCGGTCAGATCTTTCCAGGTGCCGGCGACGCCAGGGACGACGGCCTGGCCGCCGAGCTTGCCATCGGTGCCGACCTCACGGGCGACGCGGGTGACTTCGGCGGCGAAGCTGCGCAGCTGATCGACCATCGTATTGATGGTGTCTTTGAGCTGGAGAATTTCGCCTTTGGCGTCGACTGCGATCTTCTTCGATAAGTCACCGCTGGCTACGGCGATCGTAACATCGGCGATGTTTCGGACTTGAGCGGTCAGATTGCCGGCCATCGCGTTTACGCTGTCAGTCAAATCTTTCCAAGTTCCGGCGACGCCGGGAACAACCGCTTGACCACCGAGCTTGCCGTCCGTGCCGACCTCGCGGCGCGACGCGGGTGACTTCGGCGGCGAAGCTGCGCAGCTGATCGACCATGGTGTTGATCGCTTCTTTTAACTGGAGAATCTCGCCGCGCACGTCGACGGTGATTTTTTCGACATAGTCGCCGTTGGCGACCGCGATGGTCACATCGGCGATGCTCCGAACCTGAGCCGTCAGATTTCCAGCCATCATGTTGACGTTGTCAGTCAAATCTTTCCAAGTTCCGGCGACGCCAGGCACAACGGCCTGGCCGCCGAGCTTGCCTTCAGTGCCGACTTCACGGGCGACGCGAGTGACTTCGCCGGCAAAAGCGTCGAGCTGCTTCACCATGGCGTTGACCATTTTCGCCGTGCTCAAAAACTCGCCACGAAGAGGCTGTCCTTCGGCTTCCAAAGCCACGGTCTGTGACAGATTGCCTTTAGCCACAGCGCCGATCACACGGGCCATTTCCGCCGTCGGACGGACGAGGTTTTCGATGAGGTCATTGAGCGCATCAACCCTGCTCTTCCACGACCCTCGCGATGCCGCGGGCGATATGCGTTGCGAAAGTTTTCCTTCTCTGCCGACTACGCGGCTGACCCGTTCGATCTCTTTGGTATTTTCCGACATCATTTCAATGATGTCGTTCAAAGTGTCGGCGATTTTCCCGTCGGTGCCTGACCAGCCGGTGGACAGTCGCACTGAGAAATCGCCTTTTTACTGCGATCAGTGCTCGTAAGAGCTGTTTGGTGTCGAGCTTTTCGTCGTCAACCACGCGTGCCATGTTCTTCGCCATAACGTCTTCCTTATGCAGTGGTAATAAGACCGTTCGCCAATGACACTGTTTAGATCTCGTGCTATTTGTCGCTGTTTTACTAGGATTACCTTCTTTAACCATACCCCTCCATAGGCGCGAGTCGGTCACACGCAAGTGTAATTGGGCGCATCGTACTCTGTCACGCGGTCGAAGGCATTCGGATTCGGTCTGTTTATGGAATACTCTGAGTATTGCATAAAAATAGGATCTGGCAAGCAAAAAAATCTTTCATAAACGACCCGCCAGATGGCGCCGGAGCTTTGGGGCAACGCTAATTGCTCTGATGGGGCGCTTAAAAGTCGGAACTGTGCTGTATCGATTTTACCAACAATACCGATGCGACTGCAGGCTAGGACTCACTTCGGGCGAGGTTCGCGGAGCGAAGCATCGGGCCGTTTGAGCTTACCGGCGAAGTAGACGCACTCCATGCGACCAAACTGCGCGCGGCATTGCGCAGCTTCTTGGTGAAAATCTTTGTCTTGATCCAGATCGTCGTGGCTGGTCGCATACGGGCGATAGTAGCCAACGTGCGCAACATCCTAGGCCGCGTTGCCAGCGGCAATAAGAACCATGTCCGTCAACCAGTCCGTGAACATTCGCCTGAGCGTTTTCGGCGCCGGCGGCGTCGCCCGTGCACGACCGACGGAAAAAGGCCGGCCGGCGAGATGGCGCAGGTAGTGCCATCCTTTGAGCTCCACTTCTTTGGCGCGCTCGAGTTTTGCCGCCGGTGAGCGTTGGGTCAGGGTTGCCGCCATCGGCGCAGACCAGGGACGATCATGAGCTGGCTTAACGAACTCGGCGCTTGATACCAATTCACCGGGCAGAGAATCATGATTCCATGCGCCGCCACCCAACGCGGATAAATTTCCGCCATCCAGTCGTTGACCTGTCCCATGGCATGGATTCGGATAACAGGAGCACGGCCAGTGACAGAGCGCGGCATCTCGAAACACAGGCCTTGCGCGATAAATGATCCGCCGTGCTCCGGGGCGAGGCGGCTCAAATCGAGCAGGTCGACCTCGACGCCTAGCGCGCGCGAATATTTCTTCGGCCATTTGGCAAGGCGAAAAGGTTTTGACACCTTCTCCCGGGCAGGTTTGATCACTGCGGGTCGAGCCGTTGATGAGCAGAATGCGCGAGTTCGCTCGGGAATTTTTCTGCCGTTTTTGCGCCTGTCCGATGGCGCTGCGGGTTTCGAGCCATTCAATCGGCAAAAGCGAATTCAGGGTCGCTGAAGCCGCGCCCAGCCCGGCAGGTGCGCGGGCTCTTGTGGTACTCGGTATAATTTTTCCACGCGACTTCGATGATCTTTTCTATTTCCGGTGCGGCCGCAGTGAAAGTCGGATCGTAAAACCGCGCGCGGGCACGCTCGAAAAATTCGCCTTTGTTCAACTGCACGCTCGGCATGCCGGTGCGAACTTTGGGTTTGGCCATGAGACCTCTCAAACAAATAGAGCGAGAAACGATCCGCAAATAGATCGTTGCTCGAGTTATCCAATATTAAAAATCTCGTTGTAGAGTTTGGTCGTCGCCTCGGCGTTTTCCAACGCTTCACTGTCCTGCACGTGCCTTTTGAAACCTTTAAACATGCGCGCGGGCTCGGCATCGACGCCGTTGCGCCCCAGCACGCGATGGAAAGCGCGCACCATCTCCTGGCCTTTTCTCGACAGCGCAAAATCGATGAAGAGTCCGGCCGCGTTCGGATGCGGCGCTTGCGCGGCGATCATGATCGCGTTGACTTGCACGAAGACCGGCTCCAACGCGACCCAATCGATCGGCGCCCCTTGATGCAAAAGTTTGCAGCGTATTTCCGGCGGCCAATGTTATGGGAAATTCTCCCGGCGGCGAGCAGCTGGAATGCGGTTCGACGGGCTACCCGCTTGTACGGCCGGTTCCTGGGCGGCGAGTTGTCTAAAATAGCCGAGCGCTTTTTCGCGTCCCCAGAACTTGATCAGACCGGAGAGGATGAGAGCGCCGTTATCCGCGCCGAGGGCGATCTTTCGTCCCTTCCATTTTGGATTGAGCAACTCAGCATAGCTTTTCGGTACTTCTTCTTTTTGACCATGCGCGTGTTGTACCCGAGAAACCAAGGGACGACGTAAGCCGAGTGCCAATAGCCCTCGTTGTCTTTCAAGTCGTCGTCGTAGAATCTTGCCTCGGGTGATACATAGCGGCCGATCAAGCTTCTCTTTTCAGCGGCAGGATGTTTTCATGGTTGGTGTTGAAGACGTCGAAAAATACTTTCTGAGCGCGTGCCTCGTTGAGTATTTTATTGACCAAGACTCCCGAGCCGGCGCGCACCACCGACGGCTTGATGAACGGATAGTTCTTCTTGAAACTCATCCGCCATCGGTTTGGAATCTTGCAGGCCGGCGGTGGTGTACGCAAATCAACTCGCCTTCTTTTTCGCGCGCTCCAAAATTGCTCGACGATCCGTGTCCTGGGCCGATGTAGCCGTGCAGAGGGCAAATACAAAAAGTAAATAGACTGAGAGCGCAGAGAAGGCATGCCAGTCTGCATGATGACGCGCATGGGTTTTAGTGCGCCACAGTTACAACGGATCAAATCGGCAAGTCAAACTTCAAGGCCGGAGCTTTCGACCAGCCCTCTTTTTAGGCAGGTCCTGAGCGATAAAATGAGCATCCGAGCAGAGGTTGCAAAGTTGTAACACTGATTTTAGCGAGAATATCTCGGTAAAACCCCTGGCATCGACATTGCTGTCCCATAATTCGAATTTTGCGCCGCAAGATAGCCTTGTGCTATACGGCAGAGGGCGCCGATGGGTGTGTTTTGCCCTGAATCGCTCGTTGCCGATTAGAAGAAAACAAAATTGCGGCCGGGCGCTGTGTCTCCGGCAGACCAGCTTACCTCGCTACGTAAAAGATGAGCTTCGTATAATCGACGAACCACAGACCAAGGAGGCGTCACGTGACAAGTAAAGCTTCATCGAGTTGTATCGTGCTGGCAATCGTTTCTTTTCTCCTCTCTATCTCCTGCTTTTCTTTTGTCTTCGCCGCCGGCGCGCCAGGTAGCGAATCCCTCGACCAGCTTTACGAAAAGGCCAAGAAAGAAGGGGCAAGATAACCCTTTACGCGCCGCTTTCCAGTAGGGCTATGGAGGTGATCCGCAAGCCTTTATGAAAAATTTCCCGGGCTGACGGTGAACCCACATCGATGCGACGCCGGATGAGCTGCTCGCGCGCGCGACGCCGAGGCGCGCGGCGGCCGGATTATCGCGGACGTGCTGGGCGGATCGCTGGCTTACATCAATCAAGCCGTCGACCAAAAACTGCTCACGCCGCTGGAGCTGCCGGAAGCCGCGGCCTTCCCGGCATCGCTGAAAAGCGGTTTCTGGGTCGCGACGGACACGCAGTTTTTATATCACGGGATGGAATACCAATCTGGTCAAAAAGCCGACGAGCCTAAAGAGCTTTGAGGATCTTGCCAGTCCGAAATGGAAAGACCTGATGATGGGCGAGGCGCGCGATTTTCAAATGCTGATCGGGTTCGCTAAGCGCAAATACAAAAACGACGAAAAGGCCATCGAGTTATTTAAACGTATCGCCGCGAATCAGGTTGAATTTCATAAGGGCCATTCCCAGCTCATCGAATTTTTGGTCGCGGGGCAACGCGCCCTCTGCTTCACCTGTTACTGCGCACCATTTCCCGCCGCGGGTTAAAAAGGCGCGCCCATTCAAGCCATGTTGACCGAAGGGGTCGGCGAAGTCGGCGGCACGGTTTCTGTTCTCAGAGGCGCGCCGCACCCCAGCGCCGGTTTGCTCTGGGCGCGCTGGGCGATCAGCGAAGAAGGCCAGCGAGTCTGGGCTCAAGGGGGCGAGACACCGGCGCATCCGCACGTGGAACCTTTGGATAAGGTTCGCCCCGAGGCGATTTACATGTTGACCAGCGACGACATTAAAGAGTTTCCGAAGTACGAAAAAATGTGGAAGGAAATTTTTCAAATAAGAGTAAGGACCAGAGCCTCCAGTTTAGTTTCCGCAGTTTGCTGCGCAATTCCTAATTCCGTCATTCCCACATGTCTTTAGCGGATGAAACGGCCCGCGCCCGATGCTGGCGCGGGCCGTGACGACTGACTAGCCGTGATTTCTGCGATCGCAGACGGCGTCGATGAGGGCGGGTTTGCCTTGCTTGACTTGTTCGATGGCGCGCTTGAGCGCGGGTTTGAGATCGTCGGCGTTTTCGAACGGGCCTTCGGCATACCAGCCCATGGATTTCGCCAAGCCGGCGAAGTCGGATCGGGATCCGTAAAGATCCATGCCGATATGCGCGCGTGCCGGGTCGGTGCCGCGGGTTTGCGCCAGGACGATCTGATGGTTCCAGTCGTTGTAGTAAGCCCGGTTGTTGAACATGACGATCAACATGGGGATCTTATATTTCGCCGCGATCCAGAGCGCGCCGGCGTCGAACATCAAATGTCGCCGTCAGGCTGCAGATCGACGACCAGCCGGCCGGTGCCTTTGTTCGGCGAGCGCGACGCCAAGCGATAAACCGATCTGCGTGCCGGTGCCGAGCTCGCGGCCGGCGTGGCAATAGGGCCGGTCAAAGTTCCACAGCTTCTTGCCCCAACTGCCCAGAGTCTCCGGTGGTGAGCACCCAGTCTTCGCCTTTGATCGCCTCCCACACTTCGAGCGCCAGGCGCGGCACGGTCATCGGCTTTTGATCCCAGTGCTCCTGCGCCTGCTTGCTCCACTCTGGCGCGGTTTTCTCGCGTGGCGCTTGCCGATCTCTTCGGTGCGCTCGGCGATCTTTCTCGGCGAGCCCGGCATTCTGGCGATGCGCTCTTTCAGCAGCTGCGTCAAGCTGTGGCGCCGTGGTGACCGGATCGGCGGTCATGCGTTGCTGCGCGTAGTAAGGGCGGGCGTAGTCCATCGACCACTTGCTGATCTCGATGTCGGTGAAGCCGATGTCGATCCAGGTCGCGTTCGCTTGCACTTTGCTGACCACGGTGCGGGTGGCAATGTCGCGCACATGGGTCGGCTTCTCGAAGTCGGCGATGTCGAGTGTCAGCACAACGTCGACGCCGTCGTAACAGCCGTCAAAGTCCGATGGTGAGATTGAGCGGATGGTCGCTCGGAAAGTTGAGCCGCGAGCCGACGTCCCATACCGATGCGCCCAAAGTTTCCGCCAACTCGACGATCATGGTTCCAGCCATGCGGCGGGCGGGCGGCGAAATCGGCGATGATCGCCACGCGATTAGCGGCGGCCAAGGTGTCGGCGGCTTTGCCAGCGCGGCAGGATCGGCGGCGGGCGCGGCCGGAACGGTCGACGCGCCGGGCGGCGGCATCTCGACATCGTGATCGAGCTGCGCTTCCTGCAGGCCCGCGTCGTAGCACCATATAGATCGGTCCTTGGCGGCGCGCTCATCATCACCGAGTAAGCGCGGGCGAAATGCGCCCGGCACGCCGTCGACCGTGGACGGTTGATAGTCCCACTTGACGAAATTGCGGATCGCTTCGCCCTGACCGTTGGCGGTATGAATCCAGTCGATGAAGGGACGGCGCTTGGGCTCCGCCAACGGACCGGTAGCGCCGATGATGAAGACCGGCGCGCGATCGAGATAGGCGTAATAGATGCCCATCGGCGCGTGCAGCAGTCCGACCAGGTTATGCACGATGGCGATCATCGGCTTGCCGCTGGCACGCGCATAGCCGTGGGCGATCTGCACGGCGATCTTTTCGTGCTGGCAGAGCAGCATCGGCGGATCGTTCTCGCCGTAATTGACCAGCGAGTCGTGCAAGCCGCGATAACTCGCGCCCGGATTGAGCGCGATGTATTCGAAAGTCGTAACGTTTGATCATGTCGACGATGACGTCGGACTGCCATCGTTGTCCGATTTCTTGATGGTCTCTGCTTATTGGTGCAGGCTTTGCCATGCAAGATATCCTCCTTGGTTCAATGCGAAATATAAATTGACCGCCAAAGGCGCATAAGATTCGGATCATCACCGCAAAGTGCGCAGAGAACGCAGAGCTACACGAATAAATTCTGATCTTTCTTTTGCGTACTTTGCGTTCTCGATGAACTCTTCACGCCTTAGCCGAGGGTGCGGATGAATCGCGCCCCTACACGCGATTCAATTTGCGTTTGCGGTTGCTCTCGTGCTTACTCTGCGTCTTTGCGTTTTGCAGCCGTTCCTCCTACGCATTTTCGCCGCGGCGCCAGACGATGGCGTCGACCAGCGCGGGTTTGCCCGCCTTGACCTGTGCGATGGCGCGCTTGACCGCGGGGCCGACCTCCGCCGGGTCTTCGATCGGCCCTTCGGCGTACCAGCCGATGCCTTTGGCGATATGCAGCGAAGTCGGGCGGCGGCGCCTTCGAGGTCCATGCCGATATAGGCGCGCGCCGGATCGCGTGCCGCGCTGGTGCGCCATGTGGATCTGATGCGCCCAGTCGTTGTAATAGGCGCGGTTGTTGTACATCACGATCGAGCATCGGGATCTTGTACTTGACCGGCATCCAGAGAGCGCCGAGGTCGAACATCAGATCGCCGTCGGGCTGCAGATCGACGACCAGCTTGCCCGGTGCCCTTGTGCGCCAGGGCGACACCGATGCGACATGCCGATCTGCGTGCCGGTGCCGAGCTCGCGGCCGACGTGGCGATAGGGCTTGTCGAAATCCCAAACTTTGTGCACCCATTCTTTCAGCGTATTGGCGGTCAGCACCCAGTCGTCGTCCTTGATCGACTTGCCAGACTTCGTGCGCCAGGCGCGACTCGGTCATCGGCCGCTCGTTCCACTCTTCGCTCGACTTGATCCTGCCACTTTTGCCACTGGCGCGCGTGTCTTTCGCCGATGGCCTTCTTGCGTTCGTCGATTGTTGTCGCGCAGCGATTTATTGCCGTCGATGCCGTTTGCGGCACGCGGCGGTCAGCGCCGGGAGTGGTCAGCGCGCTGTCGCCGAGCACGCGATGATCCCAGTTGTGGTGCTTGTTGTAGTCGGTGGCCCACTTGCTGATCTCGATATCGGCGAAGCCGACGTCGATCCACTTGCAGTCGGGCGCGGTGACGACGCTGACCTCGCGCGTTTGCGTGTTGAGCTTGTGCGAGCCGCGGGTCCAGTCGACGCACGTCGAGTGCCGCCACCACGATCGACGCCTTTGAAGGCGTCGCCGTGAAAGCTCACGCTCAGCGGATGGCGGTTGGGAAAACCGAGCCGCTTGTTGATGTCGTAAACCGACAGCGCCGACGGTCTCGGCCAGTTCGACCGTCGAGCTCGAAGCCCACTGGGCATGCGCGCGGCATATTCGGTCAGCAACAGTGGATTCTCTCGCCGCCACCAGCATATCGGCGGCGTGCTTCGACGACTGTCGGTTCGGGCGCAACCCGCGACGGAACTTTGACGGCAACATGTGGGCACCGCCATCGTCCTCGGTCAACGGCGCTTTCCTGCATCGCCTGAGTCGTAAACCATGTAGCACCGGACCCTGCGGCTCGCTCATCATGATCGAGTAGGCGCGGGCAAACGAATCCGGCACGCCGTGAATGCTGCCGGGCTGGTAATCCCACTTGGTAAAACCGCGCACGCACGTCGCCTTGGGCGAAGGCGGTATGGATCCAGTCGATGAACGGGCGGCGCAGTTTTCGTCCATCGGACCGGTGGCGCCGACGATGAAGACCGGGCGAGCGATCGATGTAGGCGTAATAAATTCCCATCGGCGCGTGCAGCAGGCCGACGACGTTGTGGACGATCGCCATCATCGGCTTGCCGCTGGCCTTGGCGTAGCCGTGGGCGATCTGCACCGCGATCTTTTCGTGGTTGCAGAGCAGCATCGGCGGCTGGTTCTCGCCGTAATTCACCAGCGAGTCGTGCAGGCCGCGATAGCTCGCGCCGGGGTTGAGCGCGATATAGGAAACTCGTACTGCTTGATCAGATCGACGATGACGTCGGATTGCCAGCGTTGGGAAGATTTTTATGCTCAGTCTCTGCCATGCGGATATCCTCCTGGAAACCGGCTATAGAAACGCTCTCTCGGCTGATTTTCATCAAACCCCTTGTTATCTGGGAAACGAACGAGCCGCAAGAGAGGACAGCGCGTCGCGCGCAGTTCAAAGTTCAGGTTCAACGTTTAACGACTTCCGGGCCCGCCTTGAACTTTGAACGTTGAACTTGAACGAGATCAAAGTCCCAGATAGGCCTGGCGCACGCGCTGGTCATTGCAGTAGCTCGTCGGCCAGAGCCAGCGACAGACGATGCGGCCATTTTCGAGCACGTAAGCGTGCTGCGAAAGCTTCAGTGACACGGCGACATTTTGTTCGACGAGCAAAACGGTCAACCCTTGCTGATTGAGTCTGTCGAATCGTCGTGCAGCAACCTGCTTGAACGACCGTTGGGCGCAAAGGCCGAGCGAGGGCTCGTCGAACATGATCAGTTCCGGGCGGCCCATGAGGCAGCGGCCGATGGCGAGCATCTGCTGCTCGCCGCCGGACAGGGTGCCGGCGAGCTGTCTTTGGCGCTCGCCGAGACTGCGGGAAAGAGCGCAGAATACGCTCTCCATCGTTTGCTTCATTTTTGCGCGCGCGCGCAGCATGGCGCCGATTGCCAGATTCTCGTCGGTGGTTAGAGCTCGGGAAGAGCTGGCGGCCCTCGGCGACTTGGCCGATGCCGAGATTGCAGATCTCATGCGAATCCGAGGCCGGTGATATCACGTCCGGCAAAAGACAATCCGCCCGCCACGCGGCGGCTCGATACCGGCAATGGCGCGGATCAGCGAGCGACTTGCCGGCGCCGTTGGCGCCGACGATGGCCACGATCTCGTTCTTGGGTATTTCAAGCGAGACGGCCGCAAGGGCGCAGCGCGTCGCCATAGAACAAATCGAGGTCTTTCACTTCGAGCAATGCGGTCATAGCTCCGAGTCCTCGCCGAGATAGCACTCCAGCACTGCGGCGTCGAGTACCACTTGCGCCGGCGAACCCTGCGCGATCATCTCGCCATGGTGGAGCACGATGACTTTGTGCGCCAGCGCCATCACGGCGCGCATGACATGTTCGATCAAAAGAATCGTCACTCCGTCGCGTTGATTGATCTCGCGCAGAAGGCAATCAATTGGTCGCATTCTGAGGGACGTAACCCCGCCATCACCTCGTCGAGGAGCAGGAGTTTCGGCCGGGTGGCGAGGGCGCGCGCGATTTCGAGTCTTTTCTGTCCGGCAAGGTGAGTGAAGAAGCGGGAAAGTCGCGCTTTCGCTCCGAGGCCGAGTTTGTCGATAATCGTCGAAGCGAATGCTCGCGCTTCGTCGATCTCTCGCGCAGCACCGGAGCGCGCCGACAATCGACGTTATCGAGCACTGATAGGCCGGCGAAACGGCTTTACGATCTGAAAAGTGCGGCCGATGCCCAGGACGCAAATCTGGTCCGGACGCAGCCCGTCGATCGCGTTTGCCGGCGAAGAGAATCGCTCCGTCGTCGGGCCGGAGCGCGCCGGCGACCATGTTGAAAATCGTCGTTTTGCCGGCGCCGTTGGGACCGATGAGAGCGACGATCGCGCCTGTTTCTCGACTTCGAAGGAGACGTTTGTGACCGCGCGCAGGCCGCGAAAGGATTTGCTGAGCCTTATGTACATTCAATAGAAAGCGTCATTGCACGCACCTTGAGGCTTGCGCGCCAGCGTGGACCAGATGCCGTGGGGCACGAAAGACGATGACGGCAAATAACACGATGCCGTAGATCAATTGCTTGATGCCCGGCACTTCCCAACCGAAGGCAACGACGATTTCGCTCAGTGCCTTCGGCGAGGAGAAGCAGTAGCGCTGCGCCCACGATAGGACCGAAGATCGTGCCAATGCCACCGATGATCGGTCCCGAAAATAATTTCGACCGAGCGGTTGATGCTGAATAGCTGCTCGGGAAAGAGATTGCCGTAGTAAAACGCCGAGAATACGCCGGCAAGCGCTGTCATCGCGGCGCTGACTGACGACAGCGAGCATTTTCCAGCGAAAGGTATTGATGCCGAGCGCTTGGGCGGCGTCTTCATTTCTCGCGAATCGCTTGCCAGTAATAGCCGGCGCGGCTGTGCAAAAGCCAAGCGCTCAAAGCCGAGGCCGCCGCGGTGAGCGCAAGAATCACATAATAAAACATCGCCGGCGTGCCGCGCAGATTGAGCAGGTCGATGCGGTCGCGCTCGGCTAACCTTGAGAAACATTCCGCCCGAACCGCCGAGCCAAGCGAAATGATCGAAGCCGATGCGGCTGAATTCGGCAAAGGCGATCGTCAGCAAGGTAAAGTAAACGCCGGCGACGCCGTAGCGAAAGGCGAGGAGCGCCGATCGTGGCGCCAACACGACGCACAACGCAATCGAAAGCCATAAGCCCGGCCCACGGACCGATGCCGAAATGGAAATAGAGCGCCGGCCGCAGCGTAAGCGCCGACGCCGAGATAAAGCGAATGGCCGAGGGAGAGCTGGCCGGCGAACCCCATCATGATATTCCACGCCTGGCCGGCGTAAGCGAAGAACAGGAAAAGCGTCATCACAGACAAAAGGTACTTGACCGGCGACGGCGGGCAGAAAAACTAGAATCGACGCCAGGGTCGCGAGCCATAGAACAGCGCGCCGCGTTCACGGTTTGCTGCCCAGGAGGCCGCGCGGGCGAAACAGCAAAACGAGAATGAGCAGCGCGAAACTAAACCATGCCCTTGGCCGACGGCGTGACGTAGAATCCAGCGAGCGCTTCGGACACACCGATCAGTACGCCGCCGACCAGGGCGCCGGTCATGGAGCCGAGGCCGCCGACGATCACAATCACGAAAGCGAGAAGCGTGTACGCGGGGCCGAGGCCGGGCGTCAAGTCGACGAGCATGATCATCATACAGCCGGCGATCCCGCCGCACGCCGAACCGAGGCCGAAAGCGAGCGCGTAAAGCCGCTTCACGTCGAGGCCGACGACTTTGGCACCGAGCCAGTTGTCGGCGCAGGCGCGGATCGCCGTGCCGGTATCGGGTAAAACCGAAGAAGCGCAAATAACCCCGCTGCTGCGCCGAAAGCGATCAGGCCGGCGTAAAAGCTTGCCACGGTCGATGAGCAGAGGACCAAGCTCGATGGGTTCGAGCAAAATAGTCGAGACTGACAGCTGCGCGCGTCCGGGCCGAAGAAGATTAGCGAAGGCTATTCGTTATGATGATCCCGATGGCCAAGAGCAAGATGAACTGCGAATGTTCGGGACGAGTAACGAACGGATTGAATCACGGCCCGTACAGCACGTAACCGAAAATAAAAAGACCACCGCGACGGGCGCCACAGACAAAAGGAGCTCGAGATGTAACGTGGAAAACAAAAGCACGGATAGATACATGCGCGAGCGCCATCATCTTCGCCGTGGGCGAAGTTGACGACCCGCGCCACGCCGAAGATCACCGAGAGGCCGAGCGCCATGAGACCGTAGACGATGCCGGTCAAGAGGCCGGAGATGACGACATTGGCAAGGTTGACGAAGTCCAGAGACATGAGAGGTGAATTAACGACTGCCTGAGTGGTTCAGCGAATGAAGGTTGAGTCAATGTTTAGCGCGGCATTTTCGCTGCTGCTCGCCATGAAAGACAGCGCTCGGCGTTTCACGATCGGCGATTTACACTTTCTTATATTCCCGCCAAGGAAATTCCGGCTTGGCCTCGGCGGCGGCTTCGGGCAATACCACAACCGGTTTCTGGCGCTGATTTTGAATGCATGCCGAAAGGTTGCCTTCGACTTGTCCGCTGGCGTTGAACTTGATCGGGCCGCCGATCATCATGCGATTTTTAATCTCGGTTTGACGAATGGCGTCCCGGAGCGCCTTCTGGATTCGTCGATTTCACTCGCTTGTAGGCGTCGGCGGCGATCAAGATTGCTTCGAAAGTGTAGCCGACGTTGAGCGCGTGAAAGCGAAGTTGATCTTTAGGATTTTGTTTTTGGAACGCAGTATCCACCATCTTGGTTAACGGCGACTTCGGATCGTACCACGGCACGTTGGATAGACAACCTTCGGAAAGTTTACCCAGTGTTTGGAAAAATTGGTTTTCGTACATTCCCGGCGAGCCGGGGCTGATGATGCCCATGAGGTTCCAGCGCTGCTTGACGATCTCCCGGCGCAGAACGATGGCGTCGTTTAATCGCGAGACCAGGAGCAGGAAGTCGGCCTTGCTTCGCTTTCGCTTTGGCGATCTCGACCGACAAATCTTTGGCGGCCGGATCGTAGGAGATCGTATCGACGAGCTTAAACGGTAAATTCGAGCCGCGGCAGGATTGCGCCGATCGCTTTGGCGTTGGCCTGCCCGAAAGTGTCGTTGACGTGCATGAATACCGCCGTGCGCGGCGTTGCGCCGGTGACCTGGAAGAGATCGTTGATGAGGGTCAGACCGTTGGTCACCAACTCCGCGGCGACGGGAAAATTGCGAAAGACATACTTGTAGCCCTGTTCGGTGATCTGCGGCGCCGCGGCGATATTGATGACGAACGGCACACCGCGCTGCTCGGCGACTTGAGCGATGGCCGCCGCGGCGCCGGAGTCGAACGGGCCGACTAGACAGTGCACGCCCTCCTGAACCAATCTCTCGGCGCGCGTGCGCGCAGTATCGACGTTGGTTTCAGTGTCGGCATTCATCAGCTCGATGTCGACGCCGAGCAAGTCGCGTGATTACCACGGGCGCAAGATCGGCGCCTTTCTGACAGGACTGGCCGATCAAGCCTTGCAGTCCCGACTTCGGCAAGAGCACGCCGATCTTGAGCTTCATCGGTTGGGCGTGGACGATATTAAACGGCGCGAGGCGCGGCGGCGCTCGTCGTCAAAAGATATTTGTGGAATTGCCTCACGATTCATTTCGTCTTCGGTTGAAACTTTATTTATGCGCCGACGAAGATTGTCGCAATTGATTTGGCGAGAATTTCAAGCCGACGGCGACTAAAGTAGCGATGGCGCCGGCTGATGTCAATTGACTGCAGCCACGAGCGAGGCGGATACGGCGTATTTCCCGGCTTGGTAAGGCGCGTTGTAAAAGGAAAGGCGGTCCGACGTAAACCCGCCGACCGGTTTCACCGTCTAATCGAACTAAGATTGATTATACAGGAGGTTGGCTATGAAAAATTCGAAGAGTATTCTATTGGGAGCTGTGCTACTGACCGGCGTCTTCGCCATGGCTGCACCAGCTTCTGCGGACTATTATCGGCGCGCTGATTTCCGCAATGATCGGCGGGAACTTTATCAGGACCGGCGTGAGCTAGGTCGGGATCGCGCGGAGTTATACCGCGATCGACGCAACGGCGCGAGTCGGGCTGAAATCGCAAACGACCGGCGTGAGATTTGGCAGGACCGGCGCGAATTGCGCAACGACCGATTGGATCATCGTTCCTGGTGGCATTGGTAATATAAAATGCAGTTTACGATTTGAATGACGTTGACTGCTTAACGCGCTCGAAGATGACCTTCCTAAGTCCGGCCAGGATGTTGTGTTCATGAATGCATGCCCTGGCCGGAAATTTGTTCGGCCATAAGGTCAATGTTTTTGTCTTGGTGAACTAAAAACGCCTTTCTTAGGAAAGGGCGCGGGGCCGCCTTTGTAGTAATAGTTCGACACTTTAGCGTTCGATGCACTTTGCTCGGTCATACAGCGCTATCAAAGTTGTTCTGTTTTGTGAGCACCGCTTCGGCGCGGCGATTGTTGCCATCCGTCGTCGGCTTATGCGTCGACGCCGTTCATGATTTGCATCAACTTGCTGGCGTCGGTCAGTTGCGTAATCGACCGGCCTGCATCGATCAACTTTGATTGAACTTTTTCATGTAAGATCCCATCGCAGCAGGAGCGCACTTTTGCTTCCAGATCTGCATCGCTCAGCGGATTTTCCGGGCCGCCGCGGTAGCGCTCATCGGCCCAGCCTTCGACTCGTGCGTCCGTCTTTCAAGTCGAATCGCGATGCGCGAGCGCATTTTGTCGAAGCCCATTTTTTCGATTTCAGGATCGAGTTCGGTCGTGATTCGCTGTCTGCATCGCTTGCATCGGCGTCGAGCCGACGAACTCGTCGGAGAATTCACGCTTGCCGGCCTTGCGCTGCGAGCGCGATCATCGCCAGCGCGGCAGGCAGGGAAAACTTCGCCTGCAGATGATTCGCCGCGATCGGATAGCGGATCGGATTCAGAATATTCGTACCGGCGTAAACTTTGACCGCTTCGATGTCGTCCGGCTTTACGTCGTTCTCGGTGACGAGCTTGAGCATCAAGTCGATGGTTGGATGGGTGAGCACGCCGCATGGATAGGGTTTGATCGACACGCCGGGGTCGACGATGGTCCAGGCTTTGCCGAAGCCTTGCGAGGTCTTTTCCGGGCTGACGCCACCGCCTTGCACGGCATAGAAACCCCACGGGCCGTCCAACGCATCCGGGATCGGCGGTGAATCCGCGCGCAGCCAGCAGCGCGGCGGTAACGCCGTTTCCGCGGCGCGACCGACGTGAAGTGGTTTGGTCATGGTGCCGAAGTTGCAGCGAATGCCGGCGGCGAAACTAGCGGCAATGCCAAAGCCGCTGCGCAGTTTATCGCCATTCAACCTGAGCAGCTTCGCCGCCGCGGCGTAGGCGCCGAAGGTGCCGACCGTGCCGCTCGAAGTGCATGCCTTTGACATAATGCTGTGGCAGCATCCATTCGGAGATTTTGCATTCGACTTCAAAGCCGGTGAGGAACGCCAGCATGAAAGTCTTGCCGTCGACACCGCCGAGCTTTTGCGCCAGCACCAGCGCGCTCGATGAGCGGCGGAATCGTGGGATGAGTCAGCAGCCCGTAGACATGCGCCGGGTCAGATGCTCACCTGGCTGTCGTCCCAGTCGTGAGCGTGGCCAGCGGTGCCGAGCACTCGGGCTGCCATCGGCGCGGGCACTCTGGTATGCTCTCCTGCGAGTAAGCAGCGCGTCAGGTCAGGCCGCCCCGTCTGTGCCGCGTCATCGACGAGAAGCTGAACGGTATGCTCTTCGGAGCCGGCGACGAACAGCCCAAGGCCATCGAGCAAGCAGCGTGTACCGACACGGACGGCTTCGGCGGGAATCGCCTCGAACGTAATTCTCTCGACAAACTCGGCGGCGGCAGCCGTTGTTTTCAGTCCAGCGGGAATTCTTGCGTAAATATTCTCTTTCAGCAGCCATGGTAACCTCGCGGCGCTGACGCGCACTAGAATCACGCCGAGGCCCCGACTTTACCGACGGATCTGGGCGCATGCAAGTTATTCCCGCACAAAGCTCGACTTGCAAACTATCTGACGTGCGCCGAGTCTCGCGGCTAGATCGAAACTCTTTGGCTAGGGCGCGGAGACTCGGTCGTGTTGAAATCAAGCAATGCCTCAAAGGCGCTGCACCTTGATAGAACAGTTGCCCTTGCCACTGGCGCGATTGTAATGGCGCACCCTGGACGAAGTACTGTACCGGCGACGAGATCTCTGCTGATCAGCGCATTGGTATCGACGCCGGAATCGTCGTCCTCGACAATTAGCGCAGTTTCACTGTTTGTCGGGCCAAGAGTTTCACAACGATGTCCTGGTGGAACCGCGCGTGTCGATCTGACTCGCGCAGTAAAGCGGAACAAATCCTTTGAATTTACCGATCGATGCCGCGGTGCGATATTTTTGCGTTCGACTTACCAGACAGCGGTCGCGTTGTCGTCTCGCCAGTTATTTTTGGCACCGGCAATGGTGCTTATCGATCATCGACAGAACGTCGATGTCGCTCTTATAGTTGCGATACCGTTGAGCGTCCATGACGCTGGAAAGAAAAATAACGCGCGATTCAGGTCAGGTCAGAGTCAGTTCCCCGCATTGATCTGATCATGCTGTATTTGCGAATGACGGCGTGACGCCTGGTTCTCGTCCCGAAAGTTCGGCGACGCTTTGCCAACTCCGCTGTGAATGACGACGGCAATTCCACGGTATTGGATGCGCCTTCCGCTTCGCGATTTTGGTGCTCGTGGGCCAGGCGATGGCGATGACGCTCGTCGCGAAAGGTTTATGCCTGCCGTCGGACGCTCAAGTCATCTTGGTCGGCTGGTGACTGGGATACTGCGGCAGTCGGTGCCGATCGCGGTCGGCGCCATCGATTCTCGTGAATCAAAGGCAAATGCGGTCTGCATTGGCCGCGTTGTTGAATCGAACTTTAGATTTGCCTCCTTCCAGCCCGGTGTTCCCGGACGGTCGCGCTCATTGCGGTATTCCTTTCAATGCCATGATCAGACCTGGCGTCGAGCCATTCATCCAGGTTTACCGGTGATCGGTGATGGCACGCTCTCGCGTTTTTTTCTTTAAACGCATCTCGATCGCTGAGGACGCGAGCTCGTCGTGCAAACGCGATCATTAAACTTTCAGTCTGCGCAGCCATGATCGTTATCCTCCTGCTTTGATTAGTTTGTTCGGACGCGACGCTTGATGAGCAAACCTACCTCATTCCACTTGCGCGCCATGCTTTTCTGTGAGCCGGAGTATGGCGTGGAAGGTAAGGATGTTCCAGAATTCTCTATTTTGGATAATTTCTTGGCAACTCAGTAGCTGTTCCTTTGGTTCGAGAGTGTAAACGAGGTGCCCTCAAATGCGCCGTCGCTCGATGCGCGAGTTCAGGCGCCTAACGGTTTGTCGGAAGTAGGTGCTACGAAGTCTCTGCCGCGGTTTCAATAGGACGCGGGCCGCAGCGGCGCTTTGAAACGTTTAAATTGCGATGAGGTTTTCCTGTTCGTGCGTAAGGTCCGGCCGGGAATCAGTCGACAACTTCTGAGTATAATAATAATCGATGTAGCGCCGGTTGGCGTTGGGGAGCCCGTGCCCTTTGACCATCTGCTGGCATTCTTCCTGACTGTGTGTTTTCACCGGGCCGAGAGGGGCACACAGGATCTGGATTCGCGCCGAGCGCACCAAATCGAGCCCGAGGCGCAGCAATGTGTCGAGGTCGCGTTCGACACGACCGTGCCGCCGTGGCCGCGCAGGAGCACCGCGGTTGCGATCGCCGAGAGTGGCGGCGACTTTGTCGCCCAGCTGGGGATTGCGGATCAAAATCGGAGAATCGTAGATCGGCGTGCCGCGGTAAAAGTGCACGCCACAGTTGGCGATAACCTTTATCCCTTGGCCGGACGCGGCCACGGCGATCAACTCGTCGGGATGGTAGTGCAGGATGCACTGGACGTCGGCGCGCGCTTTTGTAGATCGACGTATGCATCGCCGTCTCGCCGTTGGGCTCGCCGTGGCCTTCACGAGCTTGTTTCCGTCGGCGTCGATGATGATCAGGTCGCGCAATGCGACCTTGCCCGGCGGCATGTGCGGCGTGCTCAAGATTCGGCCGTCGGCCAGGGCGCGCGGTAAGATGGCCGTAGCCGTCGAGCACCCGTTGTTTTTGCAGTACCTTGCACGCCAAAACCATTTTTCTTTCACGGCCTCAATCGCGTCCAACATTTTCCTCCCTCGATCTGTGACTGCTAAGCCATTTCGCTCAAGCCGATTCCATACCGCAAAACATGAATATAGGCGAGCGCGCTTAATGGACGCGCCGCAACAGCGCCACGGCGTCGATTTCCACTAAGCAGCGCGGCGAAAGTTCGCGAACCTCCACGGTCAATCCCGCGGGCATTGTAGAATTGCGCTTGTTGGCGGCGAAAAAGCTCCCGATAGGCGGTCGTGAATGCTGGACCGGTCCTGGCCGACGATGAGATAGACGGTGGTTTTCGCGATATCGTCAAAAGCTTCCGCCGGCTTCCTCGACGATGTCTTTGGACATGCTGCAGGTGATTTTAGTCTGACCGGCGAGATCTCCTTCAGCCTTCCGACGACACGATTGAATCCGACGGCATCTTGACCGGCTTGCAACAACCAATCGCCGACGCGAACGGATTGTGAAAAAGAGCCGGGTGCTTTGCGCACTTTCGGGCTGGCGACAATGGTTTGTTTTTCCATCGTAGGCGATGGCCACGGGAACGCAGGAGAATATCCCCTTCCCCAAGTCTTGAATGTAGATGCCGAATTCGGCGGGAACTGATCTTCCTCAAAAATGTTTTTGTAGACCGCTTTTTGCGCGCCTCGCCATAGCCTGGGCGCAAAGTCGGTGCTCGGCATGAACATGAAAGTGCGGCAAAGGTCGGCTAGCGACAGTTTCTGATCGTGCAGAATCTTGCCAATGCGGTTTAGAACCGTCGCGGTTTGGAATTGAATTGTCGCCGGCGGTGTAACTTTGCCGTTGCTATCGCCAGCATCCACACCCGATAAGAAAATGAAATCGTGCGCGCGAACGCCGTGACAGCGCGCTCCGGCTGCCAACGGCAAATCGTCAAGCAAGATCGGTTTAATCTGCGAGCGGTCTCGTGTTGCCATCGCGTCGATTCGCAACCCGGCAGTTTCCTTCGAGGCCGCTGACGCCGACGAAGGTGATGGCCGGTGTCGCTCTCCGATCAACTGCGAGTGCAGCGCGCCGATTATGTCGGGGGCATCGGCGTAATCGGCAAGAAATACCGTGAGACTCACCGGGTTCGCTAGATCCTGGCCGCACAGGAATCGAGCGCAAGGCGCAGAGCTTCGCAGCTTCGAATGCACTGAGCTTTCGCGCTTCGGTCCTCGACGGAGCCATCCGGGCCGGCGCAGTGTCTACAGCCACGAATGTGAACTCATCGGCGACGATGCCCTGGGAGAAAATTGTGCGTTTCCGAGTAGAGTTGGTTGGAATGGATCGCTTGTAATCATGTCGTTCCTCCGTAACTTTACCGCCTGACACCCGTCAGCATATCCGCCGCGCGGTTACCGATGCTCCAATAACCGATCATCACGGGCAGCATTAATAGGATCATGACCAGACTCATGGCTGCCGACGGACCGTGTTGGCCGGAATTCCACAGGCTCCAAATGACGACCGGACAATGTGATGTTGCTCGGGCTAAACCGGAAATGAAGCAATACGTAACC